>VFQN01003210.1_pt1 | contig 23817 bp, 19 predicted proteins | sample 3512371 | NCBI WGS metagenome assembly VFQN01 (sample SAMN10412370, study PRJNA504923) | tailings metagenome | isolation source: Replicate 2 from Balatoc abandoned mine | place: Philippines: Itogon, Benguet | collected 2017-08-28
ATGCTCGCCCAGCCGCTCCTCGAAGCGTTTTGCCGAAACAAAATTGAGTCCGCCTTCGACATAGCTGTAATCGCCGTCCGGCTTCAGCGGCACTTCCCTGCCGTTGATGCTCAGGCGCTTGCCGGCATAGACAATCTCGTCACCGGGAAGGGCGACCACCCGCTTGATGTAATCCAGGGAGGGATTCTCCGGATAACGGAACACCATCACCTCCCCGCGCTGCGGCTCGTTGACTTCGATCAGCCGGGTATTCAGCACCGGCAGGCGTATGCCGTAGGTGAATTTGTTGACCAGGATGAAATCGCCGACCAGCAGCGTCGGCAGCATCGAGCCGGAGGGAATCTTGAAGGGCTCAACGAGAAAGGAACGCAGCACGAACACCACGAGGATGACCGGGAAAAAACTCGCCGGATACTCGATCCACCACGGCTGCGGCATGCCGGCCGCCCTGCGTTTGCGGAAATACAGCGATTCCGCCAGCCAGACGGCGCCGGTGACCAGCAGCAGGACCAGCATGATCAGCGCAAAATTCACGGCAAACCCTTATTTATCAACCTGCAGGATGGCGAGGAAGGCCTCCTGCGGGATTTCCACGGTGCCGACCTGCTTCATGCGCTTCTTGCCCGCCTTCTGCTTCTCCAACAGCTTCTTCTTGCGCGTGATGTCGCCGCCGTAACACTTGGCGAGCACGTTCTTGCGCAGCGCCTTGACGGTTTCGCGGGCGATGATGTGCGCGCCGATGGCGGCCTGGATCGCGATGTCGAACATCTGTCGCGGAATCAGCTTGCGCATCCGTTCTGCCACATCGCGGCCGCGGTACTGGGCGTTGGCGCGGTGCACGATCAGCGACAGCGCATCCACCTTCTCGCCGTTGATCAGGATGTCCAGCCGCACCAGGTCGCCGGCGCGGTATTCGATGAAATCGTAATCGAGCGAGGCGTAACCGCGGGACACCGACTTCAGGCGGTCGAAGAAATCCATCACCACCTCGTTCAGCGGCAGCTCATAGGTCAGCATCACCTGCCGCCCGAGGTACTGCATGTTCTTCTGCACACCACGCTTCTCGGTGCAGAGGGTCATCACCGGCCCGACATAGTCGCTCGGCACCAGGATCGAGGCCCGGATCATCGGCTCGCGGATTTCCTCGATCTGCGAGACGTCGGGCAGACGCGAAGGATTCTCGATCTCCATGACCGTGCCGTCGCGCAGCGCGACCTGGTAAACCACGGTCGGCGCCGTCGTGATCAGTGACATGCCGTATTCGCGCTCCAGCCGCTCCTGCACGATGTCCATGTGCAGCAGGCCGAGGAAGCCGCAGCGGAAACCGAAACCCAGTGCCTGCGAGGATTCGGGTTCGAAGCGCAGCGACGAGTCGTTCAGGTGCAGCTTCTCCAGCGCGTCGCGCAGGGCTTCGTATTCGTTCGACTCCACCGGGTAGAGGCCGGCGAACACCTGCGGCTTGATTTCCTTGAATCCGGGCAGCGGCTCCTTCGCCGGGTTGGTCGCCAGCGTCAGCGTGTCGCCAACCTTGGCCGCCTGCAGTTCCTTGATGCCGGCAATGACGAAGCCGACCTCGCCCGCCGACAGGCTTTCGCGCGACTGCGACTTGGGCGTGAAAACACCGATCTGCTCGCAGAGATAGTTGCCGCCGGTCGACATCAGAAGGATGCGGTCCTTGGGCTTCAGTACACCATCAACCACCCGCACCAGCATCACGACACCGACATAGTTGTCAAACCAGGAATCGATGATCAGCGCCTTCAGCGGCGCGGCCGGATCGCCCTTGGGCGGCGGCATCTGCTGCACGACGGCCTCCAGCACCTCGGCGATGCCTTCCCCGGTCTTGGCGCTGACCCTCACGGCGTCCTTCGCCGGAATGCCGATGATGTCCTCGATTTCGGCAGCCACCCGCTCCGGCTCGACCTGCGGCAGGTCCATCTTGTTCAGCACCGGCACCACCTCGACGCCCTGCTCGATCGCGGTGTAGCAATTGGCCACCGTCTGCGCTTCGACGCCCTGCGAGGCATCGACCACCAGCAGCGCACCCTCGCAGGCGGCCAGCGAGCGCGAAACCTCGTAGGAAAAGTCGACGTGGCCCGGGGTGTCGATCAGGTTCAGGCGGTAGGTCTGCCCGTCCTTCGCCTTGTACGTCAGCGCCGCGGTCTGCGCCTTGATCGTGATGCCCCGTTCGCGCTCGAGATCCATCGAATCGAGCACCTGCGATTCCATTTCACGGTCGGACAAGCCGCCGCAAAGCTGGATGATGCGGTCGGCCAGCGTCGACTTGCCGTGATCAATGTGCGCGATGATGGAAAAATTGCGGATGTGCTGCATCAGTTGCGGTCGTCGGACAAAACAACAAAAAGGGCACCCGGACTTCCCCGGCGTGCCCAAGTTCGATTCACAAGGCCCTGTATTTTAGCGGAAATTCAGCAAGTATTCAGTAACGGCGGCAACATCCAGATGGTAATGACAGAGTTCCCGGTCGCCGTGCATCAGCACCGGCACCCTGTCCCCGAAGCGCTGCTCCAGCGCCGCATCGGCATCAACATCGATGACCGTAACCAGGAACGGGCGGCCGGCCGGCAGTGCGCGCAGGCCGGCCAGCATGTCGTCACAGAGATGGCACCAAGAGCGGCTGTAGAGGGTCAGCTCGGGCGGCGGCGAATCAGCCATTCCCGTCAATGCGGAACGGGATGTACAGCGAGTTGCCGCCTCGGCGCACCAGCAGGGCCACGATCCGCCCCTTGTCGAAACCGCCCATCAACTGCTGGAACTGCTCGACCGACCTGACATCCTGGTTGTTGATCGCCAGGATCACGTCGCCGCGGCGCAGGCCGGCCTGGGCCGCCGCACCCTGCACGCCGTCAACCAGCACACCGCCTTCGACCTTCAGTTCCTTGCGCTGCGCCTCGGTGAGATCGGACAGCGCCATGCCGAACCTGTTGCTCGCCTGCGGCTGCGGCTTGCCGCCCCGGGCCTGGCGGGTCGCGCGATCGTCCGAAAGCTCGGCCACGACCACCTGCAGGTCGCGAGCCGACTTGTTGCGCCAGACCTGGACGGCGATGCTGCTGCCCGGCTTGCTGCCGCCGACGATCCGCGGCAGATCCTCGGAGGAATTCACCGGTTTGCCGTCAAAACGGAGGATCACGTCACCGGCCTCGATGCCCGCCTTCTCCGCCGGCCCGCCCTTCTCAACCGAATTGACCAGCGCGCCCTGCGGCTTGGGCAGACCAAAGCCGTCCGCGAGTTCCCGGGTCACCGGCTGGATCACCACGCCGATGCGGCCGCGCGTCACCTTGCCGGTGGTCCGCAGCTGCTGCGCGATGTCGTTGGCCACATCGATGGGAATCGCGAAAGACAGCCCCATGAATCCGCCGGTCCGGCTGTAGATCTGCGAATTGATGCCGACCACCTCGCCCCTGAGATTGAACAGCGGCCCGCCCGAGTTGCCGGGATTGACGGCGACGTCGGTCTGGATGAAAGGCACGAAATTCTCCTGCGGCAGGGAGCGCCCCTTGGCGCTGACAATGCCGGCCGTCACCGTGTTTTCGAAGCCGAACGGTGACCCGATGGCAACAACCCATTCCCCGACCTTGAGCCGGTTGGCGTCGCCGAAACGTACCGTCGGCAATCCGGCTGCATCTATCTTGATCAGCGCAACATCGGTGCGGCGGTCCGTGCCGACAACCTTGGCCTTGAATTCGCGCTTGTCCGTCAGCTTGACGCTGACCTCGTCCGCCCCCTCCACCACGTGCGCGTTGGTCAGGATGTAGCCATCGGCGCTGATGATGAAGCCCGAACCCAGCGACTGCGCCTGGAAGCCGCGCGGCCCCTGCTGGCCCGGATTCGGGTTGTTCGGCATGAAGCGGCGGAAAAATTCGTAGAACGGATCGTTTTCGTCCAGCTGAGGCAACTGCCTCGACAGGGCGTTGCGGTTCGCGGACTGGGTGGTGCTGATGTTGACCACGGCCGCGCCATGTTTCTCCACGAGCTCGGTGAAGTCCGGCAGCTGGGCTGCGGACTGCAGGGGTACAAACAGGCACAGGGCCAGAAAGAAATACCTGAACATGTTCAGCCTTTCCTGGTAACGCTGGGTTCTGGAGAATGAAAACGAAAAACCGCGTTCAGCGCTGCACCGTGGCGGAAGCCTTGGGTTCCAGCGAACGCGCGAACTGCATCACGGTTTCCGCGGGCGTCTCGCCGAGTATCGTCACGGTATGACCGGCGACGGGTTGGCTGTAGATATGCAGCGCGCCCTGGTGCCTGAGTGTCTGCTTCTTGTCTGAGCGGACTCCGGGTTCGATAAAAATGGAAACCGCGGCAAGGCCATCGGAAAACACCAGATGCGACGCCGTGCCTTTCTTGCCGACCATCGAGCGCCTTAACTCCATCAGCTTGCGGAAGCCTGCCGGCAAGGACTGCACCACCCAGCCGGAATCCCCGCTGTCGCCCGTCGTCAGCGCGGAACGGTCGACACGCCAATTCTGCTTGGCGCTTATCGCGGCATATTTCGACTGCACCAGTTCGCGACGGAAGGAACCGCCGATATCCAGCGTCGAAAACGCAAACGCCTCCAGCGTCTCGTTCTTGTCATTCAGGGTCCGCGCCTGCAACGGCAGGCCGGTGTTGAGTTCGGCGCAGAAACGCCGGGTGTAACGCAGCGTGTCGGTCGGCACCAGGGTCACCCACTGGCACTGCATGCCGGCAACCCGGTCCAGCCCGCCTTTCACGACGTTGTAATGCTGGACGATCTCCTGGATCTGCTCGACACGGATCGGAAACTGGCGCGAGCCGCGTGGGTCAATCAGGACAACCTTGCTGCCCGGGATGTAGCAGGTCACCTGGTCATTGTTGCGTATGATTTCGCGCGCCGGACCGTCGAGCGTTTCGAGGCGCTCCAGCACCCCTCCCGCCGGATTGACGAAATGGGCGATGCTGGAGGTTTCGACCTGCTTGCCATGCTGGAACATGAAGGTTCCGGTGTAATTCACCTTCCGGCCCGCTTCGGCCATTTTCTCGAGCATGGCCAGGGCTTCGCGCGAATCCCCGGTTGCCGCAAAGGCGCCCGGCGCAAAACCCAGAACAAGGATCCACCAGTATTTCATGGGGGTGTTAGCGGTCGGCGGCGGGCGCTATCGAAATGGTGCGGATGTAGGGCGCCACGCCCTGCAGGCTGGTGCTCGGCGAGATGCCCTGGTGCGCCAGCAGATATTCGTTCATCTGACCGTCATTCGGCACGCTGACCAGCGGCGGCTCGGGCTGGACCGCGGCAGGCACCGTGGCGCGTGCGATTTCCGCCGGCGGGTGGGCGATATTGCCCGAGGAAAAGGCCATCCAGCCGACGACCGCCACGGCGGACACGGATGCAGCCGCTGAAAGCGCAAAAGCAAGGGGTTTGGCGGCCCTGCGGGTCCGTACCGGCGCCAGAACGGTCGGCTCCCGGGAGAGCGCCTCGGAAACACGCCTGGAAACGTCAACGCCGCGGACTGCTTCGCCCCGCATCACGTCGCCGATCAGGTGATACATGTCCCAAGACTCCCGCACTTCCGCGGTATCCCCCAGGCGCAGCAGCGTCTGGTGTGTTTCCTGGCCGCCCGCTTCACCGTCCATCAACGCCGATACATGTTCCATCTCACCATCTCCTGTCCTTGCCCGTGCCGAGCAAGGGCCGCAATTTCTCCGCCACCGCCTCGCGCGCCCGGAAAATCCGGGAACGCACCGTACCTACCGGGCACTGCATCACCGCCGCAATTTCCTCGTAACTCAGCCCCTCGATCTCGCGAAGGGTTATCGCCGTTCTCAACTCCTCTGGCAACTCCTGCAGGGTTTGGTTCACTGTGTCCCCAACCTGCCGGCTCATCATCTGGTTTTCCGGCGTATTGAGGTCCCGCAACTGCTCCCCCGCCTCCACCCCCTCCGCCTCCTCGGCATCGAGTTCGGTGCTGGTCGGCGCCCGCCGGCCCATGGCCACCAGGTGATTTTTCGCCGTGTTGATGCCGATACGGTACAACCATGTGTAAAAGGCACTGTCGCCCCGGAATCCCGGCAACGCGCGGTATGCCTTGATGAACGCCTCCTGCGTCACATCCTCGACCTCGCTGGGGTCCCGGATAAAGCGCGACAGCAGCCGGCCCAGCTTGCGCTGGTATTTGCTCACCAGCAGATCAAACGCGCGCTTGTCGCCCCGCTGCACACGCTCCACCAGCTGCTGATCGACTTCGCGATCGCTCATTATTATCCGGTCCCTGATACTGCAGTCCTGCGCCCGGCCGGCCAAGCCGCCGTCCTTGCAGGCGCCGCAGTATAACTGCCTGAACGGCCGCATGAAACATCCGTTTCCGGCGTCGTCTGCAGTGACCAGCGGCGGGCATTTAAGTTCAAGCGGGATACGAAAAAGCGCACCCCCGCATTCCAACATGTGACCGTCTGGGCGGCCCGATTGTTCCGGTCCCTCACGTTTTTCCGGGCTCCGGGCGCAGCCGCCGTTCGACTTGCCGCAGCCCCCCTTCAATCAGCACCGCGAGCACTGCTGCCGGCAAAGCGCCGGACAGCATCACCACGTGATCGTTGACAGCCAGCCCGGCAACAATCCGTTCGCCGTAACCGCCGGCCCCCACAAACGCCGCCAGCGTCGCCGTCCCGACATTGATCACCGCTGCGGTCCTGATACCCGCCAGCACGCCGGGAACGGCCAGCGGCAATTCGATCAGCCACATCAGCTGACCGGCGCTCAGGCCGAGTGCCCGTCCGGCATCGCGCATCCGGTCACCGACACCTGCCAGCGCCACTTCGGTGCCGCGAATCACAGGCAGCAACGCATACAGCGACAGTGCAAGCACCGCAGGCAGGGCGCCGATGCGGTCCAGCAGGGCTATCAGGAATGCCAGCAGGGCCAGGCTGGGCACCGTCTGCAGCACTCCGGCCCCGGCCAGTATCCAGCGTCCCGCCCGCGGCACACGCTGCGCCAGGATGCCCAGCGGGATGCCTGCCAGAATGCTGAGCAGCAGGGACACGATCACCAGTTGCAGATGCTCCAGGGTCAGGCGCAGCAGGTCGGGGGCAAACACGGCCCCGGCCAGCGATCGCTGCGCCACGGCGATCACCGGCGGGCGTTGTTCTAACCAGTCCCTTGCCACTTCGGAAAAACTCTGCCGCTCCAGTTCGACAGCAGCGTTCATGTCCAGCATCGCGGACGCCGGAATCGCGCCCTGCAGTTTTTCGATGGCCGCCCAGGCCGCCGGGTGCCGCAGCGGCAGGTCAATGCGGTATACCAGCACTGCCTCGTACGACGGAAAAAACCGCTGGTCATCCTCCAGCACGCGCAGGCCCAGCCGCCGGATCTGCGGATCCGTGGTGTAAACATCGACAACATCGACCTCGCCGCGCTCCAGCGCCGCATAGGCCAGGCCATGTTCCAGCCCACGGACCGTCAGCCCGCCGATCTCGTAAGTCTCGCTCAGCGCGGGCCAGCCGTCGCGCCGGTTGAGAAACTCCGGAGACAGCCCGAGACGCGCATCGAGAAAATCCCGGAGATCCGAAATTCGCCGGATGCCGCGCGCCGCGGCATCCGGCTCCCGCATCGCCAGCGCGTAGGCATTGCTGAAGCCGGGAAACACGCCGGCAGCCAGTCCATGTGCGGACAGCTCCCTGTTGAGCTCATCCAGCAGCGGCACCCCGGGCAGGCGCAGCAGTTCGAGTGCAACGGTGCCGGTGTAGTCCGGATAAACGTCGATGGCGCCGCTTTTCAGCGCGGCAAACAGGATCGCCGTGTTGCCCAATCCCGGCTTGTGCTCGACTTTTGCGCCGGATGTTCGCGCAGCCTGCGCAATCACCTCGCCGAGCAGATAGGATTCGGTGAAACGCTTGGAACCGACCGTCAGCACGTCGCCGGCCGCCGCCCCTGACGCCGGGACGAAAAGAGCCGCGAAAAAAAGCAGGCAAACCCGCCGCAGAAACGCTACGGCGACGCCGCATACACAGCCCTGTCGGTGTCGTTCCATCGCGCGAAAATGGTAGCATGCGGACACCGTCAGGCTGCACCGGGAGCGGACTCCCGCGGCGCCGAATCCCTCAACGACCCATCACGCAGAACACCAAATCATGACTGCCCGCCCCGCCGACCTCGAATCATTCTGGATGCCCTTCACCGCCAACCGCGCCTTCAAGCAGTCCCCGCGCATGCTGGTCGCGGCCAAGGACATGCACTACACCACTGATGATGGCCGCCAGGTGCTCGACGGCACCGCAGGGTTGTGGTGCGTCAATGCCGGCCACTGCCGGCCGAAAATCGTCGAAGCGGTGCAGAAACAGGTGGCGACCATGGATTACAGCCCGGCATTCCAGCTCGGCCATCCCGACGCCTTCCGCGTCGCCGAACGGCTGGCGGCGCTGGCCCCCGGCGATCTCGATCACGTGTTCTACTGCAACTCCGGTTCGGAAGGCGTGGATACCGCGCTGAAAATCGCGCTCGCCTATCACCGTGCCCGCGGCGAAGGCCACCGCAATGTGCTGGTCGGCCGCGAACGCGGCTATCACGGCGCCGGTTTCGGCGGCATCTCGGTGGGCGGCATACCCGCCAACCGCAAGGCCTACGGCAACATGCTGTTCCGTGTCGACCACCTTGCGCACACCCACAACCTGAACGAGAACGCTTTCAGCCGCGGCCAGCCGGCCTGGGGTGCGCACCTCGCCGATGAACTGGAGCAGCGCATCATTCCGCTGCATGACGCCAGCAACATCGCCGCCGTCATCGTCGAGCCTCTGGCCGGCTCCACCGGCGTGCTGGTGCCGCCGAAAGGCTATCTCGAGCGGCTGCGCCAGATCTGCGACAGGCACGGCCTGCTGCTGATTTTCGACGAGGTCATCACCGGCTTCGGCCGCATCGGACCCTGCTTCGGTGCCGAGGCCGTCGGCGTCGTTCCCGACATGATGATCGTCGCCAAGGGTCTCACCAACGGCACCGTGCCGATGGGCGCGGTGATCACCCGTCGCGGCATCTACGACGCCGTGGTCAACAGCGCCCCGCCCGGCATGATCGAACTGTTCCACGGCTACACCTATTCCGGCCATCCTCTGGCCACCGCCGCGGCGCTTGCCAGCCTCGACACCTTCGAGGAGGAAGGCCTGTTCCAGCGTGCGCAGGAACTGGCCCCCTATTTCGAGGAGGCCGTGCAGTCGCTGCGGGAAATGCCGAACGTCATCGACGTGCGCAACATGGGCCTGGTTGCAGGCATCGAACTCGAGCCGCGGCCCAGCGCGCCGACCGCTCGCGCCTTCGAGACGTTCCTCAAATGCTACGAGAAGGGCGTGCTGATCCGCACCACCGGCGACATCATCGCGCTGTCACCGCCGCTGATCATCAGCAAGGCACAGATCGACGAGCTGGTCGGCAAGCTTGGTGACGCGCTGCGTGAGGTCGGACGCAATCCCTGATGCAAGCCGCTTGACGCGTGAGTTTGATTGTTTCGCTGAATTTCTACTATGCGCACCCCGGCAATGAAGCCGCGGTGCTGCGCCAGCGCATCAAGGCCTGTGATGTCCGTGCCGCCCTCGGCCTGCCACGCGGGCAAGTCTGCGCCAAAATCGAGGGCGGCGACGACTGGCCCGACACCTTGTGGCGCCTCGATTTTCCGGACATGGCCACCCAGGATGCGGACATGGCCGCGCGCGCAGCCAGCCCCGATTTCGAGGCCATCCGGATCGGCATGCGCCGGCTCTACCGGCGCTTCGAGCGCCCTCTCTATGAAAGCCGCAAGGATGCCGGGAGCCCGCTCCGGCAGGGCGACCTGCTGGCCTGGACAGGCCTCTTCTGTGCAGAATCGGCAGCCCCGGCCGTGCGGGAACGCCTCGCAAGTGAAGGGATCAACGCGCTCGAATACCGGTCCGGCGGCAACAACGTGCCGCGATTCATCATTTGCGGCGGACCATCGGCAGACACTGCAGGACTGGACATCCCCGGTGCGCGCATCGTGCGCAGCTCGTGGCGCGTCGAGGATATCGGGTAAATTATAAAAAGTTGTTTATAATCAATAAATTATAAAATATTACCTAGGCCCTGAGCGCAGCCAGGCAGCGTTCCAGCCACTGCGCCGTCAGCTTCTCCTGGGTCGAGTTCTGCTTCAGCCGCTGGTCGAGCGCCTTCCAGTCGACGCAATCGAGCGGCTGGTCCTGGTTGAAGCAGGAGAACACGTAGCTCGTCCTTCCGGTCTGCGGATCGACCTGCGGCTGCAGGCACTGCGCGCAGACTTCCTTCATCATGCACTGCATCGGCGAGTTGATCGAGCCGATCGCATGATGCTGCGCCTTCAGGTGGGGCTTCAGCACATCGTGCCGCGCGCGCGCCACTGCTGCCATCATCTTGTCCGAACCGATGGCAATGATGCGGTCGGCGTCGCGGAATGGAATCGCCTGTTCGCCCAGGGCGCCGGAGGCATAGGCCAGCATCGCCTGCACGATGTTGCCGGTGAAGCTGCGGTCATCCCGGCGTGACGGCTTGAAACCGGGCTTCTCGTCGCAGCACCAGACGACGATATCGCTCGCCGCCTCGATATTTTCGACGTGATAACGGTCAGCCATGCTCTTGTAGCCTGCAAAATAGAGCACCCGGCAACCGGCCTTGCGCATCGCCTGGCCGATCGAAAACAGCACGGCATTGCCGAGCCCGCCGCCGGCCAGCACCACGGTTTCGCCGGCAGGAATTTCGGTCGGCGTGCCGGTGGGCCCCATCAGGATCACCGGCTCGCCCGGTTTCAGTTCGGCGCAGAGATCGCTGGAGCCGCCCATCTCGAGCACGATTGTCGACAGCAGTCCGGCCTCCGCATCCACCCAGGCGCCGGTCAGTGCCAGGCCCTCCATCGCCAGCGTGCTCCCGGCAACCCGAGGCGCCCGCGACTCGAAATTCTGCAACCGGTAGAACTGCCCCGACCGGAAACGGCGTGCGGCAAGGGGTGCCTGCAGCACGACCTCCACAATTGTCGGTGTCAGCCGTTTCACCTCGTGCACGGTCGCGCGCAGGTCGCGCTGCAGCGTGCCGATGAAGACCGCATCGTCGACGGCGGCAGCGGGCTGCACCTGCGACAGCACGCTACTGACCACCGGGTAGCCCTGCTTGGCACTGCCCACGGCCTTGACCACGTTGCCGAAGAACGAAGGATGCACATCGCCGAAATAGCTGATGAAACGGCCGTCGGCGCGCTTCGCCAGCAGCACCTTGACCGTCTCCGGCTTGGAAATCGATTTTTCGGCCTTCACCGGCTGACCGTCGGCATCGACCGCACGGAAGTAAAGACCGTCAAGCACGAAGGTCGCCGCATCCTCGCGGGCCAGCACGGTATTGGGCTGGGTGCCCGCGGCGATCAGTACCGTGCGTGCCGGCAGCGTCACCTGACCGGCGTCTTGCCAGGCGCCGTCTTCGCCCTTCGCCTGCACGGCCGCTTTCAGCGCGCTGGCATGGCCATAGGCGTCGGTCTCGATGGCGAGCGGCGTCAGGCACTCGGCGAAAGTGATGCCCTCCTCCAGCGCCTTGTGCACTTCCTCGTGGTTCAGCGTGTACGACGGGCTGTCGACCAGCCGCTTGCGGTAGGCGATGGTCGCGCCGCCCCAGGACTGCAGCAGTTGCAGGATGCGCGGCTCGCGCCCTTCCTGCGCGGCCATGGCGCGTTCGGCGCGGATCGCCTGCGCATGGGCGATGAATTCGCCGGCAATTTCGCGCTCCTCGGCGCTCCAGCCCCTCTGCACGGCGTCCTCTCCGCGCTCCCGGACCAGGGTCTCGTAGCGCAGCAGGAATTTTTCGACCTGCAGCGGGTAATAGGCCAGCGATTCGGTCGCGGTGTCGATCGCGGTCAGCCCGCCGCCGATCACCACCACCGGCAGCCGCAGTTGCATGTTGGCGATCGAATCAGTCTTCGCCGCGCCGGTCAGCTGCAGTGCCATCAGGAAATCCGAAGCCGTGCGCACCCCGCGCGCCAGGCCGTTGGGCATGTCGAGCACCGTCGGGCGACCCGCGCCGATCGCCAGCGCGACATGGTCGAAACCCATCGCGAAGGCGTCCTCCGCGGTGATGGTGCCGCCGAAACGCACACCTCCGAACAGCGCGAACTGCGCGCGCCGCTCCAGCAGCAGGCGGATCATTTTCAGGAAATTCTTGTCCCAGCGCACGGTGATCCCGTATTCGGCAACGCCGCCGAAACCGGCCATCGCCCGCTCGTCGAGTGACTCGTACAGCTCATGCACATTCCGGATCGGCCTGAACGGCACGCGCCCGCCATTCCCGTCCACGCCGGACAGCTCCGGCGGCAACGGTTCGATTTTCAGGCCATCAACGCCGACCACCGTGTGGCCGTCGTTCATCAGGAAATGCGACAGCGAAAATCCGGCCGGCCCCATGCCCACCACCAGCACGCGTTTGCCGCTCGCCGCCTTCGGCAGCGGATGGCGCAGGTTCAGCGGATTCCAGCGCGTCAGCAGGCTGTAGATCTCGAAACCCCAAGGCAGTTCGAGCACGTCTTTCAGCGTCCGCGTCTCCGCCTGCGGAATGTTGACCGGCTCCTGCTTCTGGTAAATGCAGGCCTTCATGCAGTCGTTGCAGATGCGGTGCCCGGTCGCCGCGACCACCGGATTGTCGATAGTGATGATCGCCAGCGCACCGATCACCAGCCCCTCGGTCTTGGCCTTGTGGAATTCGGATATTTTCTCCTCGAGCGGGCAGCCGGCCAGCGTGATGCCGAAGGGGGACTTTTTGAACGACTGCGTGCCGCGGCCGCTGGCACCCTTCTCCCGCAGCCCCTTGGAGCAGGAGTCCTTGCCCTGCTCGTGGCACCAGATGCAGTAGTTGGCCTCGTCAAGCGCGCCGGCGAGGTCGGCGCCGCGGTCGGTCAGCCGGAACCCTTCGCGCAGCCGCAGTTTCGACACGTCGAAACGGTGCTCGGTGTACCCCCTGTCCGAAGCAGTCTGAACCGGCACCAGGTTCTGCACATCGAGCTTGTGCGGCGCCTTGAACAGCACGCCGGCATGGTGACGGGCACGACCGACATCGGTGTGCGCCGCCCAGGCCGCGTACTGCAGGGCCAGATCCAGCGATGCGGCATGTGCCGGCTCGTCCTGTTGCCAGAGTTCGACGTGGCGGGCGAACGCGAGTTCGGTCAGCGGCTCGCCGAACAGCGCTGCCAGTTGCGCGCCCGCCGCGGCACCGTCAATGGCGGCAGCGGCATCGGCCTTGTATTTGTGCATGGCCTTGCGTTGCACGAACAGGCGCTTGACCCGGTACAGCGGCGCCAGCTCGTGGTGCCGCGACGACAGCGCACTGACTTCGGCCTCGATGCCGAAAAACTGCGCGATGAAATCGTCCAGGTGCGGCGCCAGCGCCAGCAGCAGCTCCGACTCCGCCTTGGCCGTAAGCGGCACGGCTCCCGCGCGCGCGGCCAGCAGCCTGTCATGCAGTTCCGCATCGGCAAGGGCGATGCCTTCAAGGAACCTGCGGTCGATACGCAGCAGTCCCTCGCGCGCATGGAGGTCGGCGAACGAAAAACCGGATGGGAGGGACAGATCGGAAGCGGAGATCAAGATAGTCAAAGCAGGCGCGGAAAACCGTGATTATATCAACCGCCCGTACGCGCCTTGATGCCACGGGTTATATGCTCAGCGTTTGCGGAAATAACGATGCGTTGCCGGGCTGCATGCCATAATCAGCACGAGCCGCCACCCGTGCCCGTCCAGTCAACGCAATGAGTGCCGCACAGAAAAAAATGCTGGTGTGGATACTGCTGTCCATCATTGCGGCATCGCTGAGTTATGCCGCATTTCAAGGCTATTTCAGCCCGGAACTTCTGCTGGGGTTCGCCAACAGCTTTTCCTGTTGAGGATCTGCTCCCGGGCAACATCAAGCCGGCGCATGTTTTCAGCCTGCCAGGCGCTCCGCCGCCGAGATGACATTCGCAATCACCATCGCCACTGTCATCGGTCCCACACCGCCTGGCACCGGTGTAATCCAGCCCGCCTTCTCCCGCACGGCATCATAGTCCACGTCCCCGCACAGGCGGCCGTCCGGCAGGCGGTTGATGCCGACATCAATGACCGCGGCGCCGGGCCTGACCATCTCCGCGGTGACCATCCGCGGCCTGCCTGCGGCGCAGATCAGGATATCCGCTTCGCGCGTGATCAACGCCAGCTCCGGCGTGCGCGAATGGCAGATCGTGACCGTTGCATTGCGCTCAAGGAGCATCAGCGCGGCAGGCTTGCCGACGATGCTGCTGCGCCCGATCACCACGGCCTGTTTTCCGGCCACCGGCACGCCGCTGCGTTCCAGCATCTGCATGCAGCCGGAGGGTGTGCAGGGCGCCAGCACCGCGTGACCGTCCAGCAGCGCTCCGAGGCTGCGCCAGGTGAAGCCGTCAACATCCTTGGCGGGATCGATGCGCTGCAGGACTGCCACCGCATCGACATGCCCGGGGAGGGGCAGCTGCACCAGGATGCCATGCACACCGGGATCGACGTTCAGGCTGTCGATTTTCTGCAGCAGTTCCGCCGTCGTGGCCGCCGCCGGCAGCCGGGTGTCGAAGGTCCGCACCCCGGCCTCGCGGCAGGCGCGTTCCTTGCTGCGCACGTACACCGCGGATGCCGGATCATCGCCGACCAGCACCACCGCAAGCCCCGGCACGCAACCGCGGGAGGCCAGCCTCCCCGCGGCCGACTTCTGTTCATCCAGCACCTGCCGCGCCATCGCGGCACCATCAATGATAATTGCGCCCATCTTTTTCCGTCCAATCTGATTTTCCCAGCCGCGCCGGCTGGCGGGACCCGCCGCTATTGCCCCGCTTGTTTCGCCGGCGTCCCACCCGGAACGCCATCGAGCACCTGAAAGAACACCTCGTCACGCCGGATCATGCCCAGTTCGTTGCGCGCGCGCTCTTCCACCGCCTCCAGGCCCTGCTTAAGATCGCGGACTTCGGCATCCAGCGCGGAATTGCGCGCTCGCAGGCGGTCATTGGACTCTCGTTGCGCCCCGATCTGCCTTTCCATTTCCCACACCCGCAGCAGGCCGCCCTTGCCCAGCCATAGGGGATACTGGATTAGCAGCAGCAGCCCGGTGAGCAGGATGGCAAGCAGTCGCATGGCTTCAGGAAGGCACGCGGACAGCCCGCGGCAGGGATTCAGCGCAACTGGTAAAAGGCACCGCGCCCGGGGTAGGAAGCCGTGTCACCTAAGTCTTCCTCGATGCGGAGCAGCTGATTGTACTTGGCCAGACGGTCCGTCCGCGACAGCGAACCAGTCTTGATCTGCATCGCATTTGTCGCCACGGCGATGTCCGCGATGGTCGTATCCTCGGTTTCACCGGAGCGATGGGAAATGACGGCGGTATAGCGGGCCCGCTTGGCCATCTCGATTGCCGCCAGGGTTTCGGTCAGCGTGCCGATCTGGTTGACCTTGATCAGGATCGAATTGGCGATGCCCTGCTCGATGCCGCGCTTCAGGTACTGCGTGTTGGTGACAAACAGATCATCGCCCACGAGCTGCACGCGTCCACCAAGCTTCTGTGTCAGCACCTTCCAGCCGTCCCAGTCGTTCTCGGCCATGCCATCCTCGATGCTGACGATGGGATACTTGTCGACCCAGGCGGCCAAGTAGTCGGCAAATTCCGGCGCCTTCAGGCTGAGGCCTTCGGAACGCAGCGTGTATTCGCCGTCCTCGAAGAATTCCGAACTTGCGCAATCCAGCGCCAGTGCCACATCCTCCCCCGGCCGGTAGCCGGCGGCTTCGACCGCCTCCAGGATCACTTGAACCGCAGCCTCGTGCTTCGGCAACCGCGGCGCGAATCCGCCTTCGTCACCCACCGCCGTCGCCAGGCCGCGATCGGCCAACAGCTTGCGCAGCGTCTGGAACACTTCGGCGCCGCAGCGCAGCGCATCGCGGAAACTCTGGGCACCCACCGGCACGATCATGAATTCCTGCATGTCCAGACCATTGTCGGCATGGGCACCACCGTTGATGACATTCATCATCGGAACCGGCATCGCCATGGCACCCGCACCTCCAAGGTAGCGGTGCAGCGGCAAGCCGGATTCCTCTGCAGCCGCTCGGGCCACCGCCATCGACACCGCCAGCATCGCATTGGCACCCAGCCGTGATTTGTTTTCCGTGCCGTCGAGATCGAGCAGCGTGCGGTCGACAAAGGCCTGCTCGGTGGCATCGACACCGATCATCGCCTCGCAGATCTCGGTGTTGACATGCTCGACCGCCTGCAGCACGCCCTTCCCGCCGTAACGCTGCTTGTCGCCGTCGCGCAGTTCGATGGCCTCCCGGCTGCCGGTGGACGCCCCCGAAGGCACTGCGGCACGTCCCATGATGCCGGACTCCAGCAGCACATCGGCCTCCACGGTCGGATTGCCGCGCGAGTCCAGAATTTCCCTGCCTATGACGTCAACGATTGCGCTCATGTCCTGTCCTGTCGCCTGAGGTTATACATGCTGCTCCACAAAGCGGCGGGCCTTGACCGCCGCATCGAGAGCGTGAAGGGTATCCAGCAACTCGCCCATCAGGGCAAGCGGCCAGGAATTCGGGCCGTCGCACAGCGCCTCGTCCGGTTTCGGATGCGTCTCCATGAATACACCCGAAACTCCGGCGGCCACCGCCGCGCGTGCCAGAACCGGAATATGCTCGCGCTGGCCGCCGCTGGCGTTGCCCTGCCCGCCGGGCAGTTGCACCGAATGGGTGGCGTCAAACACGACCGGGCAGCCGGTGCCGCGCATAACCGCCAAGCCCCTCATGTCGACCACCAGGTTGTTGTAGCCGAAGCTGAAGCCGCGTTCGCAGACCATGATCTGTTCGTTGCCGGTGCTGCGTGCTTTGTCGACGACGTTGGCCATTTCCCAGGGCGACAGAAACTGGCCCTTCTTGATGTTCACCGGCTTCCCCTGGTCGGCGACGCTGCGGATGAAATTGGTCTGGCGGCAAAGGAAGGCCGGTGTCTGGATCACGTCCACCACCGCCGCGACTTCCGCGAGCGGCGTGTCTTCGTGCACATCGGTCAGCACCGGCACGCCGGTCTGCCGCTTGACCGATTCGAGGATGCGCAGCCCCTCTTCCATGCCGGGGCCGCGGTAGCTTTTGCCTGAGGTACGATTGGCCTTATCGAAGGAACCCTTGAACACATAGGGCATGCCCAGCCGGGAGGTCTGCTCTTTCAGATGCCCAGCAACGTCGAGGCACATCTGCTCGCTCTCCAGAGTATCGGGCCCGGCGATCAGGAACAGCGGCCGGTCGAGCCCGGCTTCGAATCCGCAGAGTTTCATGGGCCGCTCCGGGATCGCTCAGGTCGCCGCAGGGGCATGTGCAGGCCGCGACGCCTGCTGCCGGAGGGCGGCATTTTTCAGAGCCGCCTCGACAAACGATTTGAACAAGGGGTGCCCCCCGCGCGGAGTGGAGGTGAATTCCGGATGGAACTGCACGCCCACAAACCAGTGATGTCCGGGGATCTCGATCATCTCGCAAAGATCACCGGTCAGCGACCGTCCACTGACGCTGAGACCCGCCTGTTGCAGCCGCGGCAGGTAATGATTGTTGACCTCGTAGCGATGGCGATGGCGTTCGGTGATGCGGTCTGCGCCGTAGATTTTCCGCGCGAGCGATCCGGCCTTCAGTTCGCATTCCTGCCCGCCCAGGCGCATCGTGCCGCCGAGATCGGAGGACGCATCTCGGCGCTCGATCTTGCCGTCGCGATCCTGCCACTCGGTGATCAGTGCCACCACCGGATGCGGGGTTTCCGGATCAAATTCGGTACTGTGCGCCCCGGCGAGCCCTGCCAGATGGCGCGCATACTCAATCACCGCCAGTTGCATGCCGAGACAGATACCGAGGTAAGGCACACCGCTTTCCCGGGCATGACGGATTGCGCCGATCTTGCCTTCAACACCGCGTTTGCCGAAACCGCCGGGGACCAGGATGGCATCCATGCCGTCGAGACACTGGATGCCGTTCTTTTCAATGCTCTCAGAATCGACATAGTGAATGCGGATTTTCGAACCGGTATGGATGCCGGCGTGAATCAGCGCTTCCGACAACGACTTGTAGGATTCAGTAAGGTCAACGTATTTGCCGACCAGCGCAATGCTCACTTCATGCCGCGGGTGCTCCAGCGCGTGTATCACGCGATCCCAGCTCGACAGGTCGGCCGGCGGTGGGTTGATGCCGAGTTTTCTGCAAACGATGTCGTCCAGCGACTGCTCGTGCAGTTTGCCCGGTATCTTGTAGATGCTGTCAACGTCGACCGCGGAAATCACGGCATCGACTCCGACATTGGTGAACAGCGCGATCTTGCGCCGCTCGCCGTCGGGAAGCGGCCGGTCGGCCCGACAAAGCAGCACGTCGGGCTGGATGCCGATCTCGCGCAGTTCCTTGACCGAATGCTGGGTCGGCTTGGTCTTTATCTCACCGGCCGAGGCGATGTAAGGCACCAGCGTGAGGTGGATGAAGCAGGCGTTGTCGCGGCCGACCTCGATGCCCATCTGCCGGATCGCCTCGAGGAAGGGCAATGACTCGATGTCGCCCACGGTGCCGCCAACCTCGACCAGCGCGATCTCGGCATCGCCGGCGCCGCGCCTGACATACTGCTTGATCTCGTCGGTGATATGCGGAATCACCTGCACCGTGCCGCCTAGGTAGTCACCGCGGCGCTCCTTCTTGATGACACTTTCGTAGATCTGGCCGGTGGTGAAGTTGTTGCGCTTGCCCATCCGGGCATTGATGAAACGCTCGTAATGCCCGAGGTCGAGGTCGGTCTCCGCACCATCCTCGGTGACAAACACTTCGCCATGCTGGAAGGGACTCATCGTGCCCGGATCCACGTTGATGTAGGGATCCAATTTGAGCATCGAAACCCTGATGCCGCGGGATTCGAGGATTGCGGCGAGGGAGGCGGCAGCGATACCTTTGCCCAGGGAGGAAACAACACCACCAGTGACAAAGATATATTTGGTCATTTCATTTGGGCCGACGCTCAGGCAACTCGACGTTTGTTTATTTTATCGCAAATCCGGCTACCATCCAATCACGCAGCCTTGCCGCCCCGCGCCAGATAGAGCCAGGTCTCGACCACGGTGTCCGGATTCAGCGACAGGCTTTCGATGCCCTCCTTCACCAGCCATTCGGCAAGATCGGGATGATCCGATGGTCCCTGTCCGCAGATGCCCACATACTTGCCCGCCTTGCGGCAGGCCGCGATGGCCAGATGCAGCATGTGCTTGACCGCCGGATCACGCTCGTCGAAGGCGTCGGCGATGATGCCTGAATCGCGGTCCAGCGCCAGCGTCATCTGCGTCATGTCGTTGGAGCCGATCGAGAAACCGTCGAAATGTTCGAGGAACTGGTCGGCAAGGATGGCGTTCGACGGAATCTCGCACATCATGATGATGCGCAGGCCGTTTTTGCCGCGCTCCAGCCCGTTCTCGGCCAGCAGCTTGAGCACTCTCCTGCCCTCCTCGACCGTGCGGATGAAGGGCACCATGATCTCGACGTTGGTCAGCCCCATGTCGTCGCGGACCTTCTTCATTGCGCGGCACTCGAGTTCGAAACAGTCCTTGAAGGCCGGCGACACGTAGCGCGACGCGCCGCGGAAACCAAGCATCGGGTTTTCCTCGTGCGGCTCGTAGCGCGAGCCGCCGGTGAGGCTCGAATACTCGTTGGATTTGAAGTCCGACAGCCGCACGATCACCGGCTTGGGCCAGAACGCCGCGCCCAGCGTGGCCACGCCTTCGGCCAGTTTGTCGACATAGAAACTCACCGGGTCGGCATAACCGGCGCTGTGCTCCTCGACCGCAAGCTTGAGATCCGCGCTGAGGTCGGGATAGGCCAGCACCGCCTTCGGGTGGACACCGATCATGCGCGCAATGATGAATTCGAGCCTCGCCAGTCCGACGCCCTCGTTGGGCAGGCGCTGGAACTCGAAGGCCAGTTCCGGATTGCCGACGTTCATCGTGATCTTGACCGGGCATTTCGGCATGCTCGACAGCGACAGGTCGATGACTTCGGTCTGCAGTTCACCGCGATAAACGAAACCGGTGTCGCCTTCGGCACAGGACACGGTGACCGGCTTGCCGTCCTTCAGCACCTGGGTGGCGTCGCCGCAGCCGACCACCGCAGGTATGCCGAGTTCGCGGGCGATGATCGCCGCATGGCAGGTGCGGCCGCCGCGGTTGGTGACGATGGCCGCGGCCCGTTTCATCACCGGCTCCCAGTCCGGATCGGTCATGTCGGTCACCAGTACGTCGCCGGGCTTGACCCGGTCCATCTCCGCGGCGCTCTTGATCAGCCTCACCGGCCCGCTGCCGATGCGCTGGCCGATGGCGCGGCCGGTGGCCAGCACCTCTGAGCGCTCCTTCAGCCGGTAGCGGCGCAACGTATCGACCTTTTCGCTGGCCTTCACGGTCTCGGGCCGCGCCTGCAGTATGTAGAGCTTGCCGTCATTCCCGTCCTTGCCCCACTCGATGTCCATCGGACGCTGGTAATGCGCCTCGATGATCATCGCGTAGCGGGCCAGTTCGGCGACCTCGGCATCGGTTATCGAGAATTTCCGCCGCTCAGCCTCGGGCACTTCGATGGTCTGCACCGATTTGCCGGCCGCGCGATTGTCGGTGAACACCATGCGCAAGGCCTTGGAACCGAGGCCGCGGCGCAGGATGGCATGTTTTCCCTCCTTCAGCCCGCGCTTGTAGACGTAGAACTCGTCCGGGTTCACCTGGCCCTGCACCACCGTTTCGCCCAGTCCGTAGGCGGAGGTGATGAACACCACCTGGTCAAAGCCGGATTCCGTGTCGAGCGTGAACATTACGCCGCTGGAACCCTTGTCGCTGCGGACCATGCGCTGTACCGCGGCCGACAGCGCCACCTCATCATGGGTGAATCCCTTGTGGACCCGGTAGGAAATCGCGCGGTCGTTGTAGAGGGAAGCAAATACATGGCGGATCGCTTCGAGCAGGTTGTCGAGGCCGTGCACGTTGAGATAGGTTTCCTGCTGGCCGGCAAAAGAGGCGTCCGGCAGGTCTTCGGCAGTGGCCGAGGAGCGGACCGCAAACGACACGTCGGCGCCCGATTCGGCAACCAGCCGGGTATACGCCGTCTCGATCGCCTTGCGGAAATCGGCACTGAATTCCTGGGCGAGAATCCAGCCTCGGATTTCGCCGCCCGCCGCCGTCAGTGCGCTAACGTCGTCGGCATCAAGCGTCGACAGGCGTTTCGAGATCCGGTCGGCAAGCCCGTTCTGCGCAAGAAACAGTCGATAGGCATCGGATGTGGTCGCAAATCCTCCGGGCACCCGCACACCGGCACCTGCGAGCTGGCTGATCATTTCACCCAGGGAGGCATTCTTGCCGCCGACCCGCCCGACATCGCCCATCCGCAACGCGCCGAGCTCAACCACCAGTTCCTTGCCGCCCATGCCTGTGTCCTTGATTGTAAGCTGTGCCAAAAGACGATATTTTACCGAAACCCTCCACCGGTTCCGAGCATGAATTCCTCCCGCACGGCTTTTTTCGTATCCGATCGCACCGGCATCACGGCCGAAATGCTGGGCCACAGCCTGCTGACCCAGTTTGACGGGGTCAGGCTGAAAGAAGTGACTGTCCCCTTCATCGACTCCGTGGACAAGGCGCATGGCTTCGTCCGGCAGATCAACACCACCGGAGCCGCCGATGGCGTGCGCCCCATTGTCATCAGCACGCTGGTAAACACCGAAATCGCCGGCATTGTGGCCACCGCCAATGCCTTGTTCCTTGATTCCTTTGAGATTTTCATCGCCCCGCTGGAAAAGGAACTGGGGGTCAAGGCCTCCCATGCCATCGGCCGCTCACACAGCACCGAGGACTTCGTCAACTACCATCACCGGATCGAGGCGGTGAATTACGCCTTGTCCCACGACGACGGCGTGTCGAAACGGGAGCTGACGGAAGCCGACATCATCCTGGTCGGGGTTTCACGCTGCGGAAAAACGCCGACCTGCCTCTACCTGGCCATGCAGTTCGGCATCCGGGCCGCGAACTATCCGCTGATTCCGGAAGATTTCAGCACCATGCAGCTGCCGGCGCAGATCAAATCCCTGCGCAACAGGCTCTACGGCCTGACCATCAAGCCGGCCCGGCTGCAGCAGATCCGCAACGAACGCCGGCCGGGCAGCAAGTACGCCACGCTGGCCAACTGCGAATTCGAGATCCGTGAAGCCGAGGCATTGATGCGCCAGGAAGGCATCCCCTATCTTGATGCCACCAGCAAATCGGTCGAGGAACTCGCCACCACGATCCTGCAGGAGGCGAAGCTGGAGCGGCGGATTTACTGAGCGCCCAGCTGCCGCACCCGCTCGAACAGGCAGACTGCGGCGGCGGCACCCACATTCAGCGATTCGGCGCGGCCCGGCATCGGAATGTGCACGGTCTGCCGCGCCAGCGCAGCCAGCCCAGGAGACAGGCCTGCGCCCTCGTTGCCGAACAGCAGCGCCACATCGCCGCTCAGGTCGGCGTCGAAAACCGGCACTCCCTGATCAACCGCTGTCGCCACGATCGTTCCGGAGTAGCACTGCGCCAGCGCCTGCAGGTCCGCGCCTTCAATGATGCGCAGCGAGAAATGGGCGCCCATGCCGGCACGCAGCACCCGCGGCGACCATGCATGGACCGAGTGCCGCGACAGGCATACCGTGTCAATACCGGCCGCCGCGGCTGATCTGAGAATCGAGCCCACATTGCCCGGATCCTGGATGTCCTCCAGCCAGACGCCGGAGCCCGTGAGCCTGTCCGGCACAGGCACCCGCGGAGTCGGCACCACGGCGATGATCCCCGTGGGGCTGGACACCGACGACAGCTGGCGGAACAGCGAATCGGAGAGCAGCAGCGCATCATTGATGTCACGTGCGGCCAGCAATGCGCGCACTTCGTCGTCCTCTGCGCCGCCGCGGCTGAGCACGACCTCGCCCGGCAATCCGGCATGTTCGACATAGGCAGCGACCAGATGGATCCCGTCCAGCAGCGACAGGCCTGCGTTGCGCCGCTCGCGCGAGGACTGCGCCAGCTTCAGCAATGCACGGAACCGCGGATTGTCGGCGGAAGTGATGGTTTTCACAGCGCACAGGTCCTGAAGCCGGCAAACACGTCGCGCCGGTCCGGCGTGTAGAAATTGCGCCAGGTGTTGCGGATCAGGTCCGGACTGGTGGCATGACAGCCGCCGCGCAGCACCTTGTGGCTGCCGAACCAGGGTTCGGAATACTCCGCATAGGGATCCCGCACAAAACCCGGATAAGGACGGAAACAGTCCGCAGTCCATTCCCAGACATTGCCGATCATCTGTCTTATCCCCCAGGCGCTGTCACCCGCAGGAAGCGCGTCCACCGGCAGGCAACGACCGGCAGTGCCGTGCAGATTCGCGGTGTTCACTGACGGCGCCACCGATCCCCAGGGATAACGACGCTTGATCCCCGGCGCACCGGGCGCGGTGGCTGCGGCAAATTCCCACTCCGCCTCGCTCGGCAGGCGGCGGCCCGCCCAGCGGCACCAGGCTTCGGCTTCGTGCCAGTTGACGTGGACCATCGGTTCATTCGCGGGCAGCGGCTCAAGGCGGTCATGCCGGCGGCGGAACCATGCGCCGCGTTCCAGCGTCCAGTACGCCGGCGAAACTGCGGCTTCCCTCAGCCGCCATGTCCAGCCCTCTTCGCTCCACCAATGCGGCTCGCGATATCCGCCGGCCTCGACAAAATCCGCAAACTGCGCGCAGGTCACCGGCGTACGCGCCATGCGGAACGGCGGAAGTTCCACGGCATGCGCCCATTTCTCGTTGTCAAAAACA
>VFQN01003211.1_pt1 | contig 23815 bp, 25 predicted proteins | sample 3512371 | NCBI WGS metagenome assembly VFQN01 (sample SAMN10412370, study PRJNA504923) | tailings metagenome | isolation source: Replicate 2 from Balatoc abandoned mine | place: Philippines: Itogon, Benguet | collected 2017-08-28
GCTCGCGCAGCTTGAGGAACTCGCGCATGCCGGAGGCGAAGATGCGTTCCATCGGTGCGCCCTCGGTGCGCTTGGCGGCGTCGGCGTACAGCTCGTTGAGGTTGCGGCCGGCCCAGAACTCGCGCTCGAACTCCTCGTTCTCGCCGCGCACGCGCTTGAGGCCGAACAGCTTGCCGAAGATCACCGTCCAGCTGGCCAGCGAGGCGAGCAGCAGTCCGGCCATGACGAGCTGCACCACCCAGCTGGCCTGCGTGACGAGGGTGAAGATGGAGAGATCCTGGTTCATGTCAGTGCGTCGAGGATGGCCGTCGGAATGCGGCGGGGTGCGAAAGTTCCGGCATCGACACAGCCGATGCGGATCTCGCCTTCGGCCAGCAGCACGGGGGCCGCGCCGCCGGAACGCCAGGCCTGCTGGTGCACGCTCATCGAGGCGCGCCCCACGTCGCGCGGCGCGACGGTGACCTCGATCAGGTCGTCCAGCCGTGCCGGGCTCAGGTAGCGCACCGAAGTATCGGCGACGACGAACATCGCGCCTGTATCGGTTCGCAAGCGCTCCTGCGAGAAGCCGAGCCCGCGCAGCCACTCGGTGCGCGCGCGCTCGAAGTACTTTAGGTAGTTGGCATAGAACACCACGCCGCCAGCGTCGGTGTCTTCCCAGTACACGCGCAGCGTGTGGCGAAAGGGCGTGGAGGAGTCGTCTCGGGCCAAGCCCGGATTATCGCTGCAGCACGCGCTGGTACACCGGGCCCCACAGCGGGTGCCCGGCTTCCGACTTCGACAGCGCGAAGGCCGGGTCGGCCGCACGTGCCGAGCGGAACTGCACCTCGCAGTCGACGGCGCGGTTGCTGGTGCAGAAGATGAAGGCCAGCAGCTTGTGCGCGGCGGCGCGGTCGCGTGGCGACACGAGGCCGGCCTGCAGTGCCGCCTGCAACTGCTTCTCGGCCTGCGGATACTGCGCGTCGTCGTAGGCGCGCATGCCGGCCATCAGCGCCTTCTCGGCCGGACGCTCGGCGATGTCGAGCAATCCGACCGGTGGTGCCACGGGCGGCTGCACGCAGGCCGCGAGCAGCGCGCTCAGCATCACGGGCAAGGCAATGACGGTGAGGCGTCGAGTCATGATCCGAACTTGTGCTTGAGGTTGACCGGCTGGCCGGGGGCCACGCTGATCGTCGCACTGTAAGGCGGGAAGTCGGCGTTGCGGATGACGATCTGGTGCTTGCCCTCGGGCAGGGTCAGCTCGTTCAGCGGCGGCGTGGTGCCGACCGACGTGCCGTTGACCTCGACGTTGCCCCAGGGGCTGACGGCGATGCGCACGCTGCCGGTGCCGGTGGCAGCGCCGGGCGCCGGCTTGCTCTCGCGCACCGGTCGGGTTTCCTTGGCCGCGGGCTTGGCCGGCGGCTTGGCGGCGGCGGGCTTGCGCGGCTCGGGTGCCGGCTCGGCGGCGGCCGTTTCGGGCAGCGCGGGCGCGGCGGCGACGCTTGCAGGCGGTTCCGCCTGAGGGGCTGCCGGGGCGGGCGCAGGCGCGGGGTCGGCCGCCGTGGCCGGTGCGGCGGCCACCGCGACAGGGGTCGCCGCCGTGACGGGCACGGCCTTGCCGCCGCCGCTCATCGTCAGCCAGCCCAGGCCGGCCAGCAGGCCGATCACCAGCCCGGCCGCGATGGCCACGGCGCTCTTGCGCCGCTGCGGTGTGCCCGGGCCGGCATCGGGCGGCAGGCTGTCGGGCGCCTGCGCCTGGGCGTTCTCGTCGAGCCAGTGGCGCAGTTCGCGCGACAGCGCGCGCGCCGAGCGGAAGCGGTGCTCCGGATCCTTCTCCATCGCGCGCGCCACGATCTCGGCCAGTGCCGACGGCACGTTCGGGTCGACTTCGTCGGCGCGCGGCGGCTTGTGCTCGATCACCGCGGCGGTGATCTCGCTGAGCGTGCTGCCGCGGAACGGCTTCTTGTCCGTCAGCAGCTCGTACAGCACCACACCGAGCGAGAACACGTCGGCGCGCCGGTCCACCGGCTGCTGGCGAGCCTGCTCGGGCGCCATGTAGTAGGGCGAGCCGGCCGCCACGTCGCCGGCGCCGTCGTGCTGGTGAGCGATGCGGGCGATGCCGAAGTCGAGCACGCGCGGTTGCGTGCGCCCGACCATGAAGATGTTGGCCGGCTTGATGTCGCGGTGGATCACACCCTTGCTGTGCGCATAGGCCAGCGCATCGGCGACGCGGCGCACGATGGTGGCGGCCTGCACCGGCGTCGGCCGCCAGCCTTCCTGGCGCAGCTGGCGCAGGTCGCGGCCCTTGAGCAGCTCCATCGCGATGTAGGCGCTCTGGTCGCTCACGCCGGCGTCGAACACCGTGACGATGTGCGGGTGCGAGAGCCCGCCGGCGGCGCGCGCCTCGTTCAGGAACAGCGCGTTGAAGGACTCACGCTCCTCGGGAGCGATCTCGAGGTTCAGCGTCTTGATTGCAATCAGCCGCGACAGCAGCGGGTCGTGTGCGGCGTAGACGGTGCCCAGGCCGCCAGCGCCGATCTTGTACTTCAGCGCGTAGCGGCCGATGTGCCCGATGGTGGGCATCTGGTCGTCGGCCTTCGGCGTCGCGTTGGTGGGAAAGGCCGCAGCCGGCCCCGGGGGCGCGCCGATGTCCGTGTCGCCCCACGGGGCGATGTCGGAGGCGGTCGGCGGCAGGGTGGGCGGCACAGGTTCGGCCGGCTCGGAGTCCGGCGTGCCGCGCCGCGAGGAAGGGCTCGGAGACGTCACTCCGGCAGCTTAGTGCAGCCCCTGCGCCTCAACGCGTGAAAAACACCCAGATCGGGCGCATTGGTAACAGCTTCTCACCAAACTTTGACCTGCCGCCGTGCCGGGCGTCACGCCCGCGCCACGAGGGCCTCGTGCAGCCGGGCCATCGTCTGCTCGAGCTGCGGCATCGCGCTGGCGTAGGACAGCCGGATCCAGCGTTCGCTGCCATGGCGGCCGAAGTCGCGTCCGGGCGTCAGCGCCACGTGCGCGCGGCGCATCAGCTCGAAGGCGAAGTCCCAGCTGCTGCCCGAGTGCGCCGAGCAGTCGGCCCAGGCATAGAAGGCGCCGTCGGGCTTCACCGGCACGCGCAGGCCGATCGCCTCGAGGGCCGGCACGACGAAGTCGCGCCGTGCCTTGAACTCGGCGCGGCGGCGCTCGTACTCGGCGATCGACTCGGGCTCGAAGCAGGCCAGCGCCGCCTGCTGCGCGAGGGTGGAGGCGCAGATGAACAGGTTCTGCGCCAGTTTCTCGACCGCCGGCACCAGCGACTCTGGCAGCACCATCCAGCCCAGTCGCCAGCCGGTCATCGAGAAGTATTTCGAGAAGCTGTTGATCGAGATGACGTCGTCGCCGTGGGCCAGCGCGCTGTGGCCATAGCGTTCGTCATAGCTCAGGCCGAGGTAAATCTCGTCGACGATGGTGAAGCCGCCGCGCGCACGCACGGCCTGCACGATGCGCCCCATCTCCGCCGGGTCGATCGAGGTGCCGGTGGGGTTGGACGGCGAGGCCAGCAGTACGCCGCGGGTGCGCTCGCCCCAGGCCGCTTCCACCCCGGCCGCGTCGAGCTGGAAGCGCTGCTGCGGCCCGCAGGGCAGCAGCACCGGCACGCCATCGGCCGCGGCCACGAAGTGGCGGTTGCAGGGGTAGCTCGGGTCGGGCATCAGCACCTCGTCGCCGCGCTCGACGAGGGCCAGGCAGGCCAGCTGAAGGGCCGCCGAGGCGCCGGCGGTGACGACGATGCGCGAGGGCGCGATGTCCAGCCCGAAGCGCTGCGCATACCAGCCGCTGATGCGCTCGCGCAGCGCGTCCAGGCCGGTGGCGTGGGTGTACTGCGTGCGGCCGGCGCGCAGCGCGCGCTCGGCAGACTGCTGCACCAGCGGCGGCGCGGTGAAGTCGGGCTCGCCGATGTTCAGGAAGATCATCGGCCGCTGCGCGCACGCCGGCGAACGCGCCAGCTCGCTGGCCGCCTTCGCACACTCCATCACGTAGAAGGGCTCGATGTGATCGAGCCGCGAGGCGGTGCGCAGCATGCGCATCAGCGCCGCGCGGCGCGCGCGGCCTGCACCTCCACCGGGCGCAGTTCGGCGGCGGCCTTGTCGAGCACGCCGTTGACGTACTTGTGGCCGTCGGTGCCGCCGAAGTTCTTCGCCAGCTCGACCGCCTCGTTGATCGCCACCTTGTAGGGCACGTCGATGCAGTGCTTGAGCTCGTAGGCGCCGATCATCAGCACGCCGTGCTCCACCGGCGACAGTTCGGTGGTCTTGCGGTCGACGTGGCGCGAGAGCACCGCGTCGAGGTCGGCGGCCTCAGCGATGCAGCCGTGCAGCAGCGCGTCGAAGTGCGCCGCGTCGCACTCGGCGAAGCCGTCCTGCTCGCGCATGTGGGCGTCGATCACGCCGGCGTCGGCGCCGCCGATCAGCCACTCGTACAGGCCCTGCAGCGCGGCCTCGCGCGAGCGGCGGCGTGCCGAGGGCGCACCGCCGCGCGGCTTGCCCGGCTTCTTCTTCGCCGGCGTGTTGGCAGTCGGTTCGCTCACGACAGGTCTTCCAGCAGATTGGCCATCTCGACGGCGACGCGTGCGGCGTCGCGTCCCTTCTCCTCGGCGCGGGCCCAGGCCTGGGACTCGTTCTCGACGGTGAGGATGGCGTTGGCGACCGGCAGGTGGTGGTCGAGCGAGACGCGCGTGACGCCGGCACCGCTCTCGTTGGCCACCAGCTCGAAGTGGTAGGTCTCGCCGCGGATGATGCAGCCCAGCGCCACCAGCGCGTCGAAGTCGTCGCTCTCGGCCAGCGCGTCCAGCGCCAGCGGCACTTCCAGCGCGCCGGGCACGGTCACGTGGCGGATGTGGCGCTCGCTCACGCCCAGCGCGCGCAGCTCGGCCAGGCAGCTCTCGGCCAGCCTGGCGGTGATCTCGGCGTTGAAGCGCGCCTGCACGATGCCGATGCGCAGGTCCTGCCCGTTCAGTGCCGGGGCGGCGCCCTTGTCAGCGTCCTGCATGGATGTCTTTCGTCGGTAGGTTCGTCATGGCGTCACTGGGCGGCCACGAAGCCGGTGACCTCGAGGCCGTAGCCGGTCATGCTCGGCATGCGGCGCGGGCTGCCGAGCAGGCGCATCTTCGCGATGCCGAGTTCGCGCAGGATCTGCGCGCCGACGCCGTAGGTGCGCAGGTCCATCTGGCCGCGCGCGGCGGGCACCGCCGGCCGCTCGCCGGTGACCTGCGGCAGCAGCGCCGCCACGCCCTCGCCGCAGTTCAGCAGCACGGCGGCACCACGTGGCGCCGCCTGGATGGCGGCCAGCGCCTTGGGCAGCGGCCACGAATGGCCGCTCGCGCCGGTGTCCAGCAGGTCCATCACCGACAGCGGCTCGTGCACGCGCACCAGCACCTCGTCGGCCGGCGTCCAGCTGCCGTGCACCAGCGCCAGATGCAGGCCGCCGGTGCGGTCGCGCCAGGCCGTGCACTCGAACTCGCCCTGGGCGGTGGAAAGTCGGCGCGAGCCGGCGCGCTCGATCAGCGACTCGTTGCGGCTGCGGTGCTCGATCAGGTCGGCGATGGTGCCGATCTTCAGCCGGTGCTCGCGCGCGAACTCGATCAGGTCGGGCAGGCGCGCCATCGTGCCGTCGTCCTTCATGATCTCGCAGATCACGGCGGCGGGCGTCAGGCCGGCCATGCCGGCGAGGTCGCAGCCGGCCTCGGTGTGGCCGGCGCGCATCAGCACGCCGCCGTCCTGCGCCTGCAGCGGGAAGATATGGCCGGGCTGCACCAGGTCGCTCGGCTTGGCATGGCGCGCCACCGCGGCCTGCACGGTACGTGCGCGGTCGGCGGCGGAGATGCCGGTGGTCACGCCCTCGGCGGCTTCGATCGAGACGGTGAACGCGGTGCCGGTCTTCTGTCCATTGCGCGCGGCCATCGGCTCCAGGCCGAGGCGCTCGCAGCGCTCGCGGGTGAGCGTCAGGCAGATCAGCCCGCGGCCGAACTTCGCCATGAAGTTGATCGCCTCGGGCGTGACGTGGTCGGCGGCGAGCACGAGGTCGCCCTCGTTCTCGCGGTCTTCCTCGTCGACGAGGATGACCATGCGGCCGGCGGCCAGCTCGGCCACCAGCTCCGGAATCGGTGAAATCGACATGGCGGGATTGTAGGTGGCGGGGGTGTTCCGCCCCTGGGGAGAGGTCTCAGTGGCGAGGCAGCGATCCGCCCAGCATGCGCTCGACGTAACGCGCGATCAGGTCGATCTCGAGGTTGACGCGGCTGCCCGCGCGCAGCGTGCCCAGCGTGGTGTTCTCGATCGTGTGTGGGATCAGGTTGATGCTGAACTCGCAGTGCCGCGGATGGTCGATCACGCGGTTGACGGTGAGGCTCACGCCGTTGACCGTGATCGAGCCCTTGTAGGCGAGGAAACGCGCCAGCGCGGGCGGGGCGCTGATGCGCAGCTCCCACGATTCGCCCACCGGCTCGAAGTGCGTGACCTCGCCGATGCCGTCGACATGCCCGCTGACCAGGTGGCCGCCGAGGCGGTCGTTGGCGCGCAGTGCCTTCTCCAGGTTGACCGGGCCGGGCTGGCCCAGGCCGGCGGTCTTGTCCAGGCTCTCGGCCGAGATGTCGATGGCGAAGCGGCCCGCTGCCGGATCGAAGCGGGTGACCGTCATGCACGCGCCGTTGAGCGCGATGCTGTCGCCCAGCGCCACGTCGTCGAGGTAGCCCGCCGGGGCTTCGAGGGTCAGGCGCAGGCCGTGCGAGGCGTCGGCGCCCAGCGGTGTCGCGTCGACGATGCGGCCGACGCCGGTGATGATGCCGGTGAACATGGCGTGATTGTCGCAGGCGGCGCGTGCGCGCGACGTCGCCTGCGCGTCAGAAGTCCTCGCGGCCGGGAGGGCGGGCGATCAGGCGCAGGTCGTCGCCAATGGGCTCGATGCCCGTCCAGCGCAGGTCGAGCGTGTCTTGCAGCCGCTCGAGCGGGCCGAAGGCGGCCAGCTCGCGGCCCACGCCGAGCAGGCGCGGCGCCATGTAGACGAGGAACTCGTCGACCAGCCCCTCGCGCACCAGCGAGCCGTTGAGCTTGTGTCCGGCCTCGACGTGCAGTTCGTTGACGCCGCGCCGTGCCAGGTCGGCCAGCATCGCGGCAAGGTCGACCTTGCCGCCGGGGCCGGGCATGAAGGCGATCTCCGCGCCAGTGGCGCGCAGCGCCGCCTCGCGGGTGGCATCGGGCTTGGTCGCGTAGATCAGCACCGCGCCCGGCGGCGCCAGCAGCTTCGCGGTCGGTGGCGTCTCCAGCCGCGAATCGACCACCACGCGCAGCGGTTGCCGCGGCGTCTCGACGAGGCGAACGTCCAGGCGCGGGTCGTCGTCGAGCACCGTGCCCACGCCGGTCAGCACGGCGCTGGCGCGGCGGCGAAAGGCGTGGCCGTCGGCGCGCGCCGCCGCTCCGGTGATCCACTGGCTGACGCCATTGTTCAGCGCGGTGCGGCCGTCGAGCGAGACGGCAGCCTTCATGCGCACCCACGGCCGGCCACGAACCACCCGCGAGAAGAAGCCGATGTTGAGTTCGCGCGCCTCGCGCGCCAGCAGGCCTTCCTCGACCGTGATGCCGGCCGCGCGCAGCCGCGCCGCGCCCCGGCCGGCCACCTGCGGGAACGGGTCTTCGAGTGCCATGACCACGCGACCGAGGCGCGCCTCGATCAGTGCGTCGCAGCACGGCGGCGTGCGGCCGTGGTGGGCGCAGGGTTCGAGCGTGACGTAGGCGGTGGCGCCGTGCACGATCTCGTGCCGCGCGGCGGCGTCGCGCAGCGCCATCACCTCGGCGTGCGGACCGCCGGCCTGCTGCGTGCGGCCGCGGCCGATCACCCGGCCGTCCGGCGCCACGATCACGCAGCCCACGCGCGGGTTCGGCTCGGTCAGGCCGACCGATTGTTCGGCCAGCGCGAGCGCCTCGTGCATCGGCGTGGGAAAGTGCGGCGTGGTCATGCGCCGCATTGTCTCGCGACGGCGCGGGCTCAGCGCGGCAGCAGGCGCTGGGCCGCCAGCGCCGGTTCGTGGGCGGCGATCAGCGTCGACAGCAGCACCTGTTGCGCCTCGCCGCGGCGGTCGGTCCACGCCACGCTGACGTCGACGGCGCGCGCGTGCGCGTGCGGCCAGGAGCCGGCATCGACGCGCCGGGCGATCGCATAGCGCGGGCTGCCCAGCCCGTCGGGCTCGACGGTGTGCGCGTGGTCGGCGATGGCCGCATGGTCGGCCAGGCTCGTGAAGGCGCGCAGTCCCTCGATCTCCTGCTGCGCGAGGCGCACCGCCTCGCTGCGCTGGCGCGCCAGTTCGGCCTGCTGGCGCAGCTCGGGCTGCACCCGCAGCAGCGCGAGCAGGCCGACGCTGAGCACGACGAAGGCCAGCAGGGACTCGATCAGCGTGAGGCCGCGCTGGCGGCAACGTTGCGAAGACGGCATGAAGGTCTCCTCGTCGAATCAGAAGTCGCGCCAGCTGCCGGGCAGGCGAACGAAGCTGCCCTGCCGGGTGCGCAGGGCGTCGAGCACGGCTGCGTCGCGGGCCAGGTCCAGCGAACCGTCGCCGAGGGCCGGGCCTTCGCTGAACATGGCGCCGCGCACGATGGCTGCCGGCGCTGTCCAGCCGAGGCTGGCGGCGTGGACCACGCCGTGCAGCTGCACGGCCCCTTGCAGCTGCACATGGCCGCCGGCCACGATCAGCATGGGCCGCTCCGCCGTGCCGAGCATCAGCGGGCCGCGCAGCTGCACGTCGCCCGGCAGGGCCACCAGCGTGACGCCCTGCGCCGCCAGCACGGCGAGCGCGGCACCGCAGTCGCCCTCGCAGGCGAGGCGATGCACCGCCGGTTGCCGTAGCCATTGCGCCTTGGAGATGGCGAAGTGCCGGACGAAGAAAGTGTCCGCGCTCTCGCCGGCCGCGCGCACGCTCAGCGCGGTGGCCGGCGGAAGGGGCAGGGCGGGCTGCAGGGCGAGCAGGGTGGCATGCTGCGCCGTCGCCTCTCGATGGCTGCCGCTCACCGTGGCACGCACCTGGCCCGGAACGTGGCCCGGCTCGAAGCGCAGCACGAATCCGGTGTCGCCCCCGGTGGCGGCCGGGGCTGCATCGCCCGGGCAGGCGCACGTCCAGCCTGCCTCGCCGCGCACGCAGGCGGAAGCTGCAGCGCGCGGCGTGAACGCGGCCGACGTGGTGTCGAGATGGCGCTCGCGAAAGCTCTGCGTGGCCAGCGGCGACGGCCTGCAATCGCTGCCGATGCGTGCGCCGTGGTTGAGCATTGCGGTGACCCAGTCGAGGCCTGCCTCGGCGGCTTCGAAGGCCGCCGCGGCATGCACCTGGTTGGACGACTGGCGCCACTCCACCAGCAGGTGTCGATTCGCGGCCAGCAGCGTGATCAGCATGGCCATCAGCAGCGCCAGCGTGACGGCCAGGGTCACGGCGCCGCGCTGGCCATGTCGGTGAACTGTCTTCATCGTGTTCCTCCTCAGACCGGGCAGGCGCCGCTCACGCCGTCGTTGCGCAGGCGCACGAGGGTCTCCAGGCGACGCACGAGCGACGCGTCGTCGGCCGCGCGAGCCGTGATGCGGATCGCCAGGCGTCGCACCTCCACCCGCGCATCGCAGCTCGCCTCCGGCGGGCAGGGAACAGCGCAGTGCTCCAGCAGCGAGATGCTGTCGACGCGCGGCTGCAGCACGAACTCGGTGACGACCAGCGTGCCGGCATCGGTCAGCGCTTGCCACTGGCCGGCGCCGAGCAGCATCTCGATCACGCCACGGCGCAGGCGCAGGCCGAACTGCTCGTTGCCGTCGAGGACATCGTTCTCCACCGCATCGCGCGAGTAGGCGAACTGCGCGGCGTCGGATGCCGCGGCCTGCGGTGCGAAGACGGCGTAGGGGTTGGGCGTGGAGGCTGCCGGTGCGGCCCAGTGGCCGGCGCGGCGCAGGTCGCGGGCGATCACCTCGCCGGCGCTGCGCAGGTCCTGCATCAGCCGCATGGCGGCGGTCGCGTGGCGATGCTCGCGCCACTGTTCGGCAAAGGCGGCGAGACCGGCCGCGGCGATGAACAGGCCCAGGGCCAGGCCGATCATCAGCTCGACCAGCGACAGCCCGGTCTGGCGTTGGCGCATGGCGGCCTCCGCTCAGAAGTTCCAGCAGCGCCGGTTGGCCGCGGCGTCGTTGGCGGCATCCGCGTCGGGGCCGGAGGCATGCGTCGTGGTGCCGCCGGCCACGGTCAGGCGCAGCTGGCGGCACATGGCGTCGCCCGCTTGCGCACCGCTGGCCAGCGCGACGGCCACGTAGCCCTGCGCGTCGGCGTCGCTGACCACGAGCTGGTAGTGGCCGGCGCTGGTGCGCGCGGGCAGGCGCAGCTCGTCCAGGCTGCCGTAGCGGCCACGGTTGGCGTACCAGCGCTCCTGGGCGATCTGCAGCTGCGCCATGGCCATCATCGCCTCGGCGCGACGCGCCTTCTGCAGGCTGCCCTGGAAGCTCGGCCAGGCGATGCTGGACAGCACGCCGGCCACGCCCAGCACGGTGACGATCTCGATCAGCGTGAAGCCGCGCGAGCCGCGGCGCGAAGACATCGGACGGTTCATGGGGGGTCTCCTGGGGGTGAAGGGTCAGCAGGCGCGGTAGCCGGGCACTGCGGCGTCGGGCGAGCAACTGCGCACGCGGCCCATCACGTTGACGACGTGGTGGATGGCGCGGCCGTCGGAGGCCGTCATGCGCCAGGTGGCGGTGGGCGTGGCGGTGCCGTGCAGCGGGTCGAAGGCGATCGAGCCGGTGTTGGACTGCAGGGAGACGCGGTGGCTCGGCGCCGCACTGCGGATCAGGTGGCTGCCGGCGTCGCACGCGGCGGTGCCGTCGGCGCTGCAGCGGCAGCTGCCGGCCGGGCCGGTGTGCAGCAGGTAGCAGCCGGTCGTCTCGTCGCGGCTGATGCGTACCACGCGGTTGCGCGCGATGGCCTCGTTGCGGGCGAGTTGCAGATCGGCGGCCAGCCGGGTCGCGGCAGCGTCCAGCCGGCGGTGTTCGATCAGCCGCTGCAGTCCCGGGGCGGCGGTGGTGGCCGCGGCGGCGACGATGGCGACGACGACGCCGGCTTCGACGAGCGTCAGGCCGCGCTGGAAGGTCCGGTGGTTGGGCATGTCGTGCTCCGCAGATGCGATGCACGAACTCTAGGAATCGATGCACTCCCGCGCGTCCCGCACAGGGGCGGAAGCCTGGGCCCCGCAGCGGGGCCCCAGGCCGTGGGGCCCCCCGGGCGGGGGAGCCGCCTCAGATATCGCGAATGAGCTGCCGGAACTCGTCCACGTCCTCGAAGGAACGGTAGACGGAGGCGAAGCGGACGTAGGCCACCTTGTCGATGCGCTTGAGCTCGCGCATCACCAGTTCCCCCAGCCGGGTGGAGGTCACTTCCTTGGCGCCGCTGTTGAGCAGCTTCTCCTGGATGCGGTCGACCGCCGCGTCGATCTGCTCCACGCTCACCGGCCGCTTGCGCAGCGCCAGCGCCATCGAGGCGCGCAGCTTGGTCAGCTCGAACTCGGCGCGCGTGCCGTCCTTCTTGACGACGGACGGCAGCGCGATCTCGGCGCGTTCGTAGGTGGTGAAGCGCTTGTCGCAGTGCTGGCAGCGCCGCCGCCGGCGGATCTGGTCGCCCTCGTCGGACTCGCGGGTCTCGACGACCTGCGTGTCGACGTGGCCGCAGAAGGGGCAGCGCATGTCAGCTCAGCGGTAGACCGGGAAGTCCTTGGTGAGGGCTGCGACCTTGGCCCGCACCGCCGCAATGTTCGCCTCGTCGTGCGGCTTGTCGAGCACGTCGGCGATCAGCTGGGCGGTCAGCCGCGCCTGCTCTTCCTTGAAGCCGCGCGTGGTCATCGCCGGCGAACCGAGGCGGATGCCGCTGGTGACCATCGGCTTCTGCGGGTCGTTGGGAATGCCGTTCTTGTTGCAGGTCATGTGGGCGGCGCCGAGGATGGCTTCCGCCTCCTTGCCGGTCAGCCCCTTGGGGCGCAGGTCGACCAGCATCACGTGGCTCTCGGTGCGGCCGCTGACGATGCGCAGCCCGCGCTGCACCAGCGTCTCGGCCATCGCCGCGGCGTTCTTCACCACCTGCTGCTGGTAGGCCTTGAACTCCGGCGATAGCGCCTCCTTGAAGGCCACCGCCTTGCCGGCGATCACGTGCATCAGCGGGCCGCCCTGGATGCCGGGGAAGATCGCGCTGTTGACCTTCTTGGCGATCTCTTCGCCGCGCATCAGGATCAGGCCGCCGCGCGGGCCGCGCAGCGTCTTGTGGGTGGTGGTGGTGACCACGTCGGCGAACGGCACCGGGTTCGGATAGACGCCCGCGGCGATCAGGCCGGCGTAGTGCGCCATGTCGACCATGAAGTAGGCGCCGATCGCCTTGGCCACCTTGGCGAAGCGCTCGAAGTCGATGCGCAGCGCGTAGGCCGAGGCGCCGGCGATGATCAGCTTCGGCTTGTGCTCGTGCGCCAGGCGCTCCATCGCGTCGTAGTCGATCTCTTCCTTCGCATTCAGGCCGTAGGAGACGACCTTGAACCACTTGCCGCTCATGTTCAGCGGCATGCCGTGCGTGAGGTGGCCGCCCTCGGCCAGGCTCATGCCCATGATGGTGTCGCCCGGCTGCAGCAGGCCGAAGAAGACGCCCTGGTTGGCCTGCGAGCCGGAATTCGGCTGCACGTTGGCGAACTCGGCGCCGAACAGCTGCTTGGCGCGGTCGATGGCCAGCTGCTCGACCACGTCGACGTTCTCGCAGCCGCCGTAGTAGCGCTTGCCGGGGTAGCCCTCGGCGTACTTGTTGGTGAGCTGCGAACCCTGCGCGGCCATCACCGCCGGCGAGGCGTAGTTTTCCGAGGCGATCAGCTCGATGTGGTCTTCCTGGCGCTGGTTCTCGCGCTGGATGGCGGCCCAGATCTCGGGGTCGACGTTGGCAACGGTGGAGGTGATACGGTCGAACATGACGGCAGTCCTTGACAGCAGACGATCCCGGCGCAGGCCGCGCGCGACGCGACCGCAGGGCTGCCCAGGCGAACGGCGGATGCGACGCCCGAAGGCGTCGGGCGCCGACCGCGCTTCCCGGTGGTACACCACCTCAGGCCCCGGGGCGGGGCCGCATCGCCAGTCGCGCGGTGGCGGAAGTGTAGCGGAGGGTCGGCGGCCGCTCAGCGCAGCCAGGCGACCTGTTCGGCCACCTCGGCGCCGTCGGCCGGCGCCTTGGCCGGCTGGGTGAGCTCGCGTTGAGCGGCGGAGGCCGCGGGCGCGGGCAGCGACACCGGAATCAGCGCCACGTTGGCCGGCACGGTCTTGCCGGCGGCCACCATGCGCAGGTTGTTCTGCTCGGCCAGCACCTTGCCCGTGTAGCCGCCGTCGTCGTCGAGGTTGGCGGCGCCGACGTAGTAGCGCAGGCCGGCCTCCAGGCTGCCGGCGCGGGCGATGCACTCCTTGAGCACCTGCACGCCGACGCGCAGGTTGGTCACCGGGTCGAAGGCGGCGTGGTTGCCGCCGAAGGCCTCGTACTTGTCGTCATGCACCTTGGTCATCACCTGCATCAGGCCCTGGGCGCCGACGCTGCTCTGCGCGAACGGGTTGAAGCTGGACTCCACGGCCATGATGGCCAGGATCAGCGTCGGGTCGAGGCCGGCGCGCTCACCGACGTTCCAGGCTTCCTGCACCAGGCGGCTGATCGGCTCGGGCGCCACCCGGTAGCGGCGCGAGATCCACAGCGCCACCGCGGCCTGCTGGCGGCTGAGCTGCTTCGGGTCGGCCGCCGTGGCGCGGGTGATCGCGTCGGGCTCGCTGAGCTGCTGGGCCAGCAGTTCGGCCGGCTCGGCGCGGGCTTCCTGGCGGGCCTGCAGCCAGCCCAGGGCGTGGGTCTCCACCGCATGGCGCAACTCGGGCTTGCCGAAGGCGAACAGGGCGGCGGCCACGATCAGCAGGCCGATCAGCGCCAGCATGTTGTGGCTGACTTCGAGCAAGCCCTGCCCGACGTCCTTCAGGAACACCGTGGCCGACTCGCCGATGGCATCGCGCACCCGTTGGGCACGCGTCAGGCATCGCTTCAGCGTTGTCATGTCACTCCTTTCGCACCGCCTGCCCCGCCGGGGCCGCCCCTTCGCCGGCAGTGCCGGGGGCGACGGTGATAATCGTTGGCCGGTCTTGGAAGCCGTCTTGCGCGGCGTGTTCCGGCAGCGAATCGGCTCGTGATCCGATGGTGGCAGCGGCTCAGCCGCTGCACTATCCCTGCACCGAGGGCCTGGGGTTATCCCGTAGCGGTGCGAACGGCGCGAATTCTAGGAAGCCATTTCATAACCGGTCAAGACTAAGAAATTGATTTCTAATTACGATTGCGTATGAAGTACCGGGACTTGCGTGACTTCGTGGCGGGCCTGGAATCGCTCGGCGAACTGCGGCGCGTGGCCGAGCCAGTCTCCGTGCGGCTGGAGATGACAGCGGTCAGTGACTTCGTGCTGCGCGCTGCCGGCCCGGCACTTTTTTTCGAGAAGCCCGACGGTTACAAATTCCCGGTCCTCGCCAACCTGTTCGGGACGCCGCGCCGGGTGGCGCTGGGCATGGGCGCCACCGAGGTGAGCGAGCTGCGCGAAGTGGGCCAGCTGCTGGCCCGGCTGAAGGAGCCGGAGCCGCCCAAAGGCCTCAAGGACACCGGTCGTTTGTTACAGATGGCCAAGGCGATCTGGGACATGAAGCCGGCCATCGTCCGCCAGGCGGCCTGCCAGGAAGTGGTGCTCGAGGGCGCGGATGTCGACCTGTCCCGGCTGCCGGTGCAGACCTGCTGGCCGGGCGATGCCGGCCCGCTGATCACCTGGGGGCTGGTGGTCACGCGCGGTCCGCAAGGCGGGCCGAACGCCCGGGCGCGACAGAACCTGGGCATCTACCGTCAGCAGGTGATCGGCCGGCGCCAGGTGATCATGCGCTGGCTGGCCCACCGCGGCGGCGCACTGGACTTCCGCGAGTTCGCGCTGGCCAAGCCCGGGCAGCCGTTCCCGATCGTCGTCGCGCTCGGCGCCGACCCGGCCACCATCCTCGGCGCCGTGACCCCGGTGCCCGACACGCTTTCGGAGTACCAGTTCGCGGGGCTGCTGCGCGGCAGCCGCACCGAGGTGACCGAGACGGCGGCGGGCGACGCCGGCGTGTTGCTGCAGGTGCCGGCCAGCGCGGAGTTCGTGCTGGAGGGCTGCATTCCGCCGGCCGAGAAGGGCTGGACGGGTGTCAGCGAACATGGCGTGCCCTTGAAGGAGGTCAACGGCTACCTGCATGCACTCGAGGGCCCGTTCGGCGACCACACCGGCTATTACAACGAGCAGGACTGGTTCCCGGTCTTCGAGATCGGCCGCATCACCCACCGGCGCGACCCGATCTACCACTCCACCTACACCGGCAAGCCGCCGGACGAGCCGGCCGTGCTGGGCGTGGCGCTCAACGAGGTGTTCGTGCCGATCCTGCAGAAGCAGTTTCCGGAGATCGTCGACTTCTACCTGCCGCCCGAGGGCTGCAGCTACCGCATGGCGATCATCAGCATCCGCAAGGCCTACCCCGGCCACGCCAAGCGGGTGATGTTCGGGCTGTGGAGCTTCCTGCGCCAGTTCATGTACACCAAGTTCATCGTCGTGACCGACGACGACGTCGACATCCGTCGCTGGGACGAGGTGATCTGGGCCCTCACGACGCGCATGGACCCGGTGCGCGACACCACCCTGGTGGAGAACACGCCGATCGACTATCTCGACTTCGCCTCGCCGGTCAGCGGCCTGGGCGGCAAGATGGGGCTGGACGCCACCAACAAGTGGCCCGGCGAGACGGCGCGCGAATGGGGCCGGGCGATCCGCATGGAGGCCGCCGTCGAGCAGCGGGTGGCCGACGTGGTCGCGAAGATCATGAAGCCGGCGTCGTGACAAGAGGAATCACGAGCGCATTTGCCGCTTGAAGTCGGCGCCGGCATGGCCTAGCTTTGAAGGGCCTGTTCATGCAGGCGCAACCGATGGCGCAGTCCCTGCGCGCCAGGGGCCCCGGACCCAATACCTCCGGAGCTCCAACCGGCGGCGTCAGCCGCCCGCCCCTCCCACCTCTGGTCGGGAGGGGTTTGTCTTTCTGGGCATCACCTGACGCGCGGCTCAGCGGGCCGGCATCAGCAGGCCTTCGTGCACGGCCACCCGCTCCAGCGCTTCCTCGAACTTGGCGCGTGCCGAGGCGGCCACGCCAGCCAGGTAGGCGTGCAGTTCGGCGTCGGCCGGGCTGCGGTTGCGGCACTCGGCGCTGTAGGCCTCGAAGTGGGTCAACTGCATCAGGATCTCGGCCACGTGGCGAGGACATTCGCAGGCAATGGTCGACGACAGCCCGGCGATGTCGGCCAGTGCGGCATCGTCCCAGCGCCGCGGTGGAACCGGTTCGGCCGCGGACAGCGGTGGCAGCGGCGCGCGCGGCAGACTGCCGGCCAGGCCCTCGAGCCACTGGCCGAGGGCGGCATCGGCCAGCGGCTCGCGCAGCAGCGATACCCCGGCCAGGGCGAGGCGCTCGCACACCGACTCCGAGGCGAAGCGGTACACCGCCGCCGTCCGCACCGTCTTGAGCGCCGGGGCGGCCCGCTGCAGTTCGGACAGCCAGGCGGGGTGCAGCGTCGGTGCGTGCACCAGCAGCAGGTCGACGCTGCCCTGCCCGAGGGCTGCGGCCGCCGCCGCGGCGTCCTGGAAAGGCCCCAGCACCTCCAGCGCACCGGCCAGGCGCCGTCGCACGCTCGGGCGCATCAGCCGCCGCGCCAGCGATTCGCCGACCACGGCCACGCGCCAGCGCGCCAGCGCCGGCGAAGGCGCCGCCGACAGGGTGCCCGTCACCGCATGCGCGTGGGTGGCGGCCACCTCCTGCAACTGCGCCATGTCCAGCCCGGCGAGGCTGCCGATCGCGTGACCGTGCTCGGTCAGCTGCTTGAGCAAGGCGATGCGGCGCACGTCGGCGGCCGAGTACAGGCGCTGCCCGCTCGGTGTCAGCGCCGGGGACGAGAGCTGGTAACGCCGCTCCCAGACCCGCAGCGTGGCCACCGGCATGCGCACCATGCGCGCCACCGCGCCGCTGCGGTGGCGCGGTTCGTCGTCGGGAACGGGAAGCGGGATCGACGCCATCGTGAATTGCCTGTGACGATGAAATGAAGAGGAGTATCGGACCGAAAGCGAGGTCAATGAGCGACTTGACGCAAGTCTGACGCAGCTCTGCGTATGCTGCCGGGCATGCGTTTCTCCAACCCTCCAAGGCGTGTGGCCGTTGTCGGCGCCGGTCTGGCGGGCGCGGCGGTGGCGCGGCGGCTGGCCGATGCCGGCCACGCGGTCGAGGTCTTCGACAAGTCGCGCGGTGCCGGCGGCCGGCTGGCCACCCGCCGTGCGGAATGGACCGACCGGCAGGATGCGCCGCGAACCACGCGCCTGGACAATGGCGCGCCCAGCTTCGCCGTGCACGACCAGCGCTTCCGTGCCTTCGTGGCCGAAGCGGTCGGTGCCGGCTGGCTCGCGAGCTGGACGCCCGCGTGGTCGCCTGCCGGCCAGACCATGGACGACGGCGGCGAGCTGTTCGTGGCGGTGCCGGAGATGCCGCAGCTGTGCCGCGAGTTGCTGACCGGCATCCCCTGTTCCTGGAACGAGCCCGTCGATGGCCTGCTGCGCGGCGGCGGGCGCTGGCGGCTGCGCCGGCGCGGCTCGGTGCTGCCCGCCGAATACGACGTCGTCGTGCTGGCGATGCCGCCCGTGCAGGCCGCGCCGCTGCTGATTCCCCACGCGCCGGGCTGGGCCCGCGTGGCCGCCCGGGTGTCGATGCAGCCGTGCTGGACGCTGATGGGCGTCAGCGAGCCGACCCGCGCCCCGCTGGCCTGGCAGGCCGCGCGACCACCGCGCGGGCCGCTGGTCTGGCTGATCCGCAACGAGAGCAAGCCCGGCCGCGAACACCGCGACGACGAGATCCACTGGGTGGTGCATGCCCGCGCCGACTGGAGCACCGAACGGCTCGAGTCGCCCGGCGAGCAGGTGCAGGACGAACTCGAGGCCGCGGTGGACGACTGGCTGGGCGAAGCGCTGCGCTGGAAACATGCCGTGGTGCACCGCTGGCGCTATGCGCTGCCGCCGGCCGATCGCGTCGATCCCGGTGCCTTGCACTGGTGGGACCGGATCCAGGGGCTGGGCGTGTGCGGCGACTTCCTGGGCGGCGCGGGCGTCGAAGGCGCCTGGCTGTCCGGCGCCACGCTGGCCGAGGCGGTGCTGGCCGGCGGGGCCGGGCCCCGCGGGCGCGGCAGTTCGTCCGGCGCAGATGCCGCGATGGAGGCTGCATGACGCGCGGCTCGCCGGGCTTCCGCGGCAACAAGGCCGCGCTGCCGTCCAGGCCCTGCCTCGGCTGCGGCCGGCCGATGAGCTGGCGCCGCGCCTGGGCGAAGAACTGGGCCGAAGTGAAGTACTGCAGCGACCGCTGCCGCGCCGGGCGGGCCCGCCATGGCTGAACTGCGTGCGCTGGTCATCGTGCTGGGTGACCAGCTCGACCTCGAGGCGGCCGCCTTCGACGACTTCGACGCCGCGCACGACGCGGTGTGGATGGCCGAGGTGGCCGAAGAGTCGACCCACATCTGGTCGAGCCAGCCTCGCACCGCGCTGTTCCTCGCGGCGATGCGCCACTTCGCGCAGGCGCTGCGCGAGGCCGGCCGGCCGCTGCACTACACCGCGCTCGACGACGCCGGCAACCGCGGCAGCCTGGCCGCGCAGCTGAGCGCCGACATCGAGCGGCTGCGCCCGCAGCGGCTGGTGATGACGGCGCCCGGCGACTGGCGCGTGCTGCAGGCGATGCGCGGCGTGGCCGAGGCCAGCTGCCTGCCGCTGGACATCCGCGAGGACCGCCACTTCCTCTGCAGCGTGCGCGACTTCTCGGCCCACGCGCGGGGCCGGCGCTCGCTGCGGCTGGAGTATTTCTACCGCGAGCAGCGCGTGCGCCACCGCGTGCTGATGGACGGTGACCAGCCGATCGGCGGCGAGTGGAACTTCGACGCCGACAACCGCGAGCCTTTCGGCCCCGAGGGCCCGGGCCGCGTGCCGCCGCGCAGCCGCTTCGAGCCCGATGTCATCACGCGCGAGGTGATCGCGCTGGTGCGCGAACGCTTCGCCGACCATCCCGGCTCGCTCGACGACTTCGCGTGGCCGGTGACGCGCGAGCAGGCGCAGCAGGCGCTGTACCGCTTCATCGACGAGCGGCTGCCGCACTTCGGCCGCCACCAGGACGCGATGTGGCCCGGCGAGCCCTGGCTGTTCCACGCCCACATCGCCGCGGCGCTGAACCTCAAGCTGCTCCACCCGCGCGAGGCCGTGGCCGCGGCCGAAGCGGCCTACCACGCGGGCAAGGCACCGCTGGCCAGCGTGGAGGGCTTCATCCGCCAGATCCTCGGCTGGCGCGAGTACGTGCGCGGCATCTACTGGACGCAGATGCCCGGCTACCTCGAGCGCAACGCGCTCGACGCGCATGAAGACCTGCCCGCCTGGTACTGGAGCGGGCAGACCGACATGGCCTGCCTGCGCGATGCGATCACGCAGACGCTGCGCCACGGCTACGCGCACCACATCCAGCGGCTGATGGTCACCGGGCTGTTCGCGCTGCTGTACGGCGTCGATCCGAAGCAGGTGCACGGCTGGTACCTGTCGGTCTACGTCGACGCGGTGGAGTGGGTGGAGCTGCCCAACACCCTGGGCATGAGCCAGTACGCCGATGGCGGGCTGATGGCCAGCAAGCCCTACGTGGCCACCGGCAAGTACATCGACCGCATGAGCCCGCACTGCCGCGGCTGCCGCTACGACCCGGCGCAGCGAAAGGGCGAGCGGGCCTGCCCCTTCACCACGCTGTACTGGGACTTCCTGATGCGCCACGAGGCGCTGATGGCGAAGAACCCGCGCATGGCGCTGCAGGTGAAGAACGTGGCGCGCCTCGGCGAGGACGAGAAACGCGCCGTGGTGGCGCGTGCCGCGTCGATCCGCCGCGGCGAAGTCGGGAGCACGAGCCATGAATGACCTCTTCGAGCCGACCCGGGCCGCCGCACGTGCGCGCATCGCCGCCGTGCGGCCCCAAGCCTACGCGGCCACGCGCAATCACCTGGAGGGCGCGGTCAGCGCTCTGTCGCCCTACGTGACGCATGGCTTCGTCGGCCTGCGCGAGGTGCTGCAGGGTGTGGCCGCGAAGCACCGGCTCGAGGCGCAGCACAAGTTCGTCTACGAACTCGGCTGGCGCGAGTACTTCCGCCACGTGTGGGACGAGCGCGGCGCCGGCATCCTGCGCTCGCTGCACGACGGCGTGCTGCCGGAAGACGCCTATGCGCGCGAGCTGCCGGCCGACCTGCGCGAGGCGCGCACCGGCGTGCCCGCCATCGACCAGGCCGTGCGCACGCTCTACGCCACCGGCCTGCTGCACAACCATGCGCGCATGTGGCTGGCGAGCTACGTGGTGCACCTGCGCAAGGTGCACTGGCGAACCGGCGCCGACTGGCTGTACGCCCACCTGCTCGACGGTGACCTCGCCAGCAACCACCTCAGCTGGCAGTGGGTGGCCGGCACGGGCAGCCACAAGCCGTATCTCTTCAACGCCGAGAACGTGGCGCGCCATGCGCCGCCGCTCTGGCACAGCCCGGGCACGGTGATCGATGCGAGCTACGAGGCACTCGATGCCCTTGCGCGCTCGCCGCGGGCGGTGGCCGGGCCAGGGCCGGGGGACGGTCTCGCCGAACCGCCGTGCCTCGCGGAGCCTCCGGAATGGCTCGGCTGTCAGCCGCCCGATGCCGCCCACGTGCGCGGCAGCGAGGTCTGGCTGGTGCATCCCTGGAACCTCGGCGCGCTGCCCGACGAGCTGCCGCCGAACACGCGCGTGATCGGCCTGTTCAGCGCCGACTTCCACCGCGCCTGGCCGTGGAGCGAACGGCGCTGGCGCTTCGTCGGCACGCGCATGGCCGAACTGGTGCCGCTGCGCTGGTTCGGCGAGGCGCGCGCCATCGGCGAGGCACTGGCCTCGGCGAAGCGCGTGCGCAGCATCGCCGAGCCGCACCTCGCCCCCTGGCTGGAACGCTGGGCGGATTGCGAGCCGGCGCCACGCCTGTTCCCGCTCGTCGAGCGGCGCTGCGATTCGTTCTCGCAGTGGTGGACGCGCTCGATGCGCGGCATCCGTTCGGTCGATGACCTTCTCGCTGCGCGCGCCGACACGCTGGAGCTCTTCGCATGAACGACATCGTGCTGGTGACCGGCGCGAGTGGCGGCATCGGCCGTGCGCTGGCGCAGACCCTGTCGGCGCAGGGCGCGCGCGTGGTCGCCGTGGGCCGCGATGCAGCGAGGCTCGCGGACGTGCCGGCGGCGTTGCGCGTGGCGGCCGACACCACCACGCCCGAGGGCGCGGCGCTCGCCTTCGCCGCCACGCGCGAGGCCTTGGGTGCCGCGCCGTCGCGGCTGGCGCACTGCGTCGGCAGCACGTTGATCGCACCGCTGCACCGCACGAAGCTGGAGGCCTACCGCGAGCTGATGCGCGTGAACCTCGACAGCGCGGTCTTCGTGCTGCAGGCCTGGATCGCTGCGCTCGAAGGCGGCGCGGGCGCGGCGGTGTTCGCCAGTTCGGTGGTGGCGCGCATCGGCGTGGCCAACCACGAGGCCATCGCCGCGGCCAAGGGTGGCGTCGAGGCGCTGGTGCGCAGCGCCGCCGCCACCTACGCGGGGCAGGGCGTGCGCGTCAACGCGGTGGCGCCCGGCATGACCGAGACGCCGATGACGGCCGCCATGCTCAAGCTGCCCGCGCTGCGCGAAGGCGCGGGCCGGCAGTACCCGCTCGGTGGCGTGCAGAGCGCGGCGCAGGTGGCCGAGGTGATGGCCTGGCTGCTCGGCGAGGGCGCCGCGCGCCTGACCGGGCAGGTGATCGCGGTGGACGGCGGCTTCACCAGTGTGCGCCCGCTGGTGAAGTGAATCCGCCGGCCGCGCTGGTCTGGTTCAAGCGCGACCTGCGCACGCGCGACCATGCGCCGCTGGCCGAAGCCGGCCGCTTCGAGCGCACGCTCGCGCTCTTCGTGATCGAGCCCGAGTGGCTCGCCAGCCCGGAGTGCGATGCGCGCCATGTGCGCTTCCTGCTCGACGCACTGGCGCCGCTGAGCGACGAACTGGCCGCCCGCGGGTTGCCGTTGCTCGTACGCGTCGGCGATGCCGTTCAGGTGCTGGCGGCGCTGCGCCGCGAGTTCGCCTTCACCCATCTGCTCAGCCACGAGGAAACCGGCCCCGGCTGGAGCTACACGCGCGACCGCGCCGTGGCCGCCTGGTGCCGGGCCGAGGGCGTGGCCTGGCAGGAGTTCGCGCAGACCGGCGTGGTGCGCCGCCTGCACAGCCGCGCCGGCTGGGCCGGGCGCTGGGCGCAGCGCATGAATGCGCGGCAGGCGGTGCTGCCCGGCGGCTTCGCAGCGCCATCCGGGGTGGTGCCTTCGCCATGCCCCACGCTGCGCGACCTCGGCCTGCATGGCCCCGAGCCCGCAGTGCCGGCGGCCGGCGAACGTGCGGCCTGGTCGATGCTGGAGAGCTTCCTCGCCGGCCGCGGCCGCGACTACCGCCGCGCGCTGTCCAGCCCGGTCCGCGCGGCCGAGGGCTGCAGCCGGCTCAGCGAGCACCTGGCCTTCGGCACGATCTCGATGCGCTGCGTGCACCAGGCCACCGAGGCGGCGATCCGCGCCACGCCCGACCGCCGCCTCGCCCATGCGCTGCGCGGCTTCGCCGGCCGGCTGCGCTGGCACTGCCACTTCATGCAGAAGCTGGAGGACGAGCCCGACATCGAGTTCCGCAACTTCTCGCGCGCCTGCGACGGCCTTCGCGAGCAGGCCTTCGACCGCGTGCGCTTCCAGGCCTGGTGTGCAGGCCGCACCGGTTTCCCGATGGTCGACGCCTGCATGCGCCAACTGCGCGAGACCGGCTGGATCAACTTCCGCATGCGCGCGATGCTGGTCAGCTTCGCGGCCTATCACCTGTGGCTGCACTGGCGCGAGCCGGGGCTGTTCCTCGCCCGCCAGTTCCTCGACTTCGAGCCGGGCATCCACTGGAGCCAGATGCAGATGCAGTCGGGCACCACCGGCATCAACACGCTGCGCATCTACTCGCCGGCCAAGCAGGCGCGCGACCACGACCCCACGGGCGAGTACGTGCGCCGCTGGGTGCCCGAGATCGGCACGCCGGCGTACTCGAAGCCCATCGTCGACGAGCGCGCGGCGCTGGCCTTCGCACGCGAGCGGCTGTTCGGCCTGCGCGGCAGCGCCGAGGCGAAACGCGAGGCCGATGCCATCCAGGCGAAGCACGGCTCGCGCAAGAGCGGCCTGCCGCCTTCGGGCATGAAGGGGCGGCGCACGAAGCGCGCGCCGCCGGGGCAGGGCGAACTGTTCTGAACGCCGCTCAGCCGCGGTGGCCGAGGCGGTGCGACACCGCGGCGGCGGCCTCGCGCACGGCGGCAGCGAGGGGCGACTCCCAGGTGGCGGGAAAGACGTCTTCGTGGCCCAGCGCCGTGATCACCAGCGCGGGCTTGCCCTCGTGGTCGAAGGCCGGCGCGCTGAAGGCGTTGACGCCGGGGATGGGCCGGCCCAGCGCGCGCGTCACGCCGTGGCGCCTCCATTCGGCGGCGATCAGTTCGAGCTCGCGGTCCACGTCCTTCACCGGCGTGCGGTCGGCCCGGCGCGGTTCTCCCTGCGGGCCGGCAAGTACTTCCTTGATCGTGCGTGCCGGCAGCACCGCCGCAAAGGCGCGGCCGGTGGCCGTGCCCAGCAGCGACATCACCGTGCCGGCGCGCATGT
>VFQN01003212.1_pt1 | contig 23814 bp, 25 predicted proteins | sample 3512371 | NCBI WGS metagenome assembly VFQN01 (sample SAMN10412370, study PRJNA504923) | tailings metagenome | isolation source: Replicate 2 from Balatoc abandoned mine | place: Philippines: Itogon, Benguet | collected 2017-08-28
GTCGATCGTGCCGCGGCCGTACGGACCCGAGGTCAGGTCGGCGCCGGGGGCGGCCTGCTTGAACTCGTCGTAGTTGACGAAGAAGAACAGGCGATCCTTGATCAGCGGGCCGCCGAAGGTCATGCCGTAGTTCTTCTCTTCCGTGAAGCCGGCGAACTCGCGGCCCTCCGGATCCTCGCCGAACCACTCGCCGTCGCGGTAGGTGCCGTACAGCGAGCCGTGGAACTCGTTGGTGCCCGACTTGGTGACGGCGTCCACGACGGCGCCGGTGGCGCCCGAGATGGTCACGTCGTAGGAGGACAGGTCGACCTTGATCGCCTCGATGGCCTCCATGGCCACCGGCTGGCGGCGGGTCGGCATGTTGTTGCCTTCCAGGCCGAAGGTGTCGCTGGCGGACACGCCATCGATTCGGATCGAGTTGAAGCGCGGGTTCTGGCCGCCGGCCGAGATGCCGCCCTCGGCGCGGTTGATGAAAGCCACGCGCGGGTCGAGGCGCATGTAATCCTGGATGTTGCCGCCCTGCGAGGGCAGCGACTCGATGGTGCGGCGGTCGATGTTGGTGCCGGCGCCCATCTTGTTGGCGCTGAACACTTCCGAGCCCATGGCGGCACCGGTGACCTCGACGGCCTCCAGGGTCGTCACGTCCTGGCCCAGGGTCGCGTCGATCGTGCTGGCCTCGGCGAGCTGCAGGTACACGCCCTCGCGGACCTCGGTCACGCCATCCTTGGTGATGGTGATCGTGTACGGGCCACCCACGCGCAGGCCGCGGGCCGAGTAGCGGCCGTCGGCGCCGGTGACGGCGTTGCTGGCCGTGCCCGACGGGGTGTGCACGATGGTCACCTGCGCGCCGACGACCGGCTGCGCGTCGGCGCCGACGATGCGGCCGCCGACCGAGGCGGAGGTCTGCTGGGCGAAGGCCGGCGCGGCGGCGAGCGCCACGGCAAGGCCGAGGGAAAGCTTCGAGAGCCGAACCCGGTTGCGATTGGTCATGTTGAGAACCCTGGATTGGAGTGACGAGAAAACGTTGACGGCGGCATCCAGCCGCTGCGCCCGGTTCGCCGGGCGTCGCTAGTCCTTGTCAGAGTTGCCGGCCGGGGGTGACCCCGGTGTCCCCGAGCAATAACAAGAGTTTAACACGCTAACCGGGCAAGGTGTCATTCAGGTGACAGGCCCGGGACCGGGGTCACATCCCGGTCGGGGCCTGCAGGTAGGCCTTCACGCCATCGAGCAGCATCTGCACCGAAATGGCCACCAAAAGCATGCCCATGAGCCGCTCCACGGCCACCAGGACGCGGTTTCCCAGCACCTTGTAGAGGTAGGTGGAGGAAAACAGCAGGGCCGCCGTGGCCGCCCAGGCCAGCACCAGGGCCAGGCTCCAGTCGGCCATGCGGCCGGGGTCCTGGCTGCCCAAAAGCATGACCGCGGCCATGCCCGAGGGACCGGCCACCAGGGGGATGGCCATGGGCACGATGAAGGGCTCGCCCTCGGGGACCTCGCCGAACATCCCTTCCGGGCTGGGGAAGATCATCTTCAGGCCGATCAGGAAGAGCACGATGCCGCCGGCGATCGAGACGGACTCCTGGCGCAGGTGCATCAGCTCGAGCACGTACTTGCCTCCCCAGAGGAAGGCGAACAGCACCACCAGGGCGATGATCAGCTCGCGGGCCAGCACGATGCGCCGGCGCCGGGCCGGCAGCGGCTTGAGCAGGCCCAGGAACACCGGGATGTTGCCCAGCGGGTCCAGGATCAGGAACAGCAGCAGCGCGGCGGAAAGGGTGGTCATGCCGGGACCCGCGGTGCCCAGACCTGCCCGCGCAGCGCCGAGCCCGCCGGCGACAGCAGGTGGACGCAGGCCGGGGCATAGGCGGCCGGTGCCGGCACCCGCAGCTGGGCCTCGTCGGCGTAGGCGCGGGCGCGCAGGTCGGTGCGCATCGGCCCGGGCTCGAGGCCGGCCACGCGGACGGAGCTGCTGTCGGTCTCGAGGTGGAGCTGGCGCACCAGGGCCACCAGCCCCTGCTTGGCCAGGCCATAGGCACCCCAGTAGGCGCGGCCGACCCGGGCCGGATCGTCGGTGACGAAGACCACCGCGCCATCCCCGGACGCGCGCATGGCGGGCAGGCAGGCCTGCGTGAGCAGCCAGGGCGCCGTCAGGTTGACGTGCAGGCAGCGCACGAAGGCCTCGGGATCCACGGTCTCCAGCGGGGCGAGGCCACTGAACTCCGCCGCGCAATGCAGCAGGCCATGGATGCCGCCGAGTTCCGACGCCACCTTGTCCGCCAGGTCCGCGTAGTCGGCCGGGTCGGCGCCGGCCAGGTCGATCGGGTAGATCGCCGGCTCGGGCCCCAGTGCCTTCACCGCGTCGTACACGCGGTTGAGCTTGGGCACCTTGCGTCCGAGCAGCACGACCGTCGCACCCGCGCGTGCGCAGGCCTTCGCGGCCTCCGCGCCCAGGCCGCCGTGCGCGCCGGTCACGAGGACGACGCGGCCGGCCAGCGCGTCGGGCGCGACCGCGGGCAGCGACGCGGGCCCGCCGCTCATGCCGCCTTCTGCGCCTCGGAGACGATGCGCGCCAGCTCGCCGCTCTCGAGCAGTTCAACCGTGATGTCGCAGCCGCCGATCAGTTCGCCGTTGACGAACAGCTGGGGGAAGGTCGGCCAATCGGAGTATCGCGGGAGGTTGGCGCGGATCTCCGGGTCCTCGAGCACGTTGACACTGTGGAAGGCCGTCGCGCCCGCCTGCCTGAGCGCCTGCACCGCCCGGCTGGAGAAACCACACATCGGGAACTGCGGCGTGCCCTTCATGAAGAGAACGATCGGGTGGCCTTCGACCTCGGCCTTGATGCGGTCCATGACGCTCATGTGAAGCTCCGTTGCGTGCGGGGCCCCGGCCGGGCCCCGCGATGGGGCTAGAATTATACGGCTTGGCCGCCGCCCGACGGCGCCATCCCACCGAACGGAGACAGCCCATGGCCATCGAACTGCCCGCCCTGCCCTACGACCGCACCGCGCTCGAGCCGCACATCTCGGCCGAGACCATCGACTTCCACTACGGCAAGCACCACCAGGCCTACGTCACCAACCTCAACAACCAGATCAAGGGCACGGAGTTCGAGAACCTCGACCTCGAGGCCATCGTGCGCAAGTCCCAGGGCGGCATGTTCAACAACGCCGCGCAGGTCTGGAACCACACCTTCTACTGGAACTGCCTCAAGCCCAACGGCGGCGGCGAGCCGACCGGCAAGCTGGCCGAGGCCATCACCAAGGCCTTCGGCTCCTTCGCCGCGTTCAAGGAGCAGTTCACCCAGACCGCGCTGACCACCTTCGGCTCCGGCTGGGCCTGGCTGGTTCAGCGGCCGGATGGTTCGCTGGCCCTGGTCAGCACGCCCAACGCCGCCACCCCGATCACCGGCAACGACAAGCCGCTGCTCACCTGCGACGTCTGGGAGCACGCCTACTACGTCGACTACCGCAACGCCCGCCCGAAGTACGTCGAGGCGTTCTGGAACCTGGTGAACTGGGACTTCGTCGCCGGCCAGATGGCCTGATGGCGGCTCCGGGGAGCCTGCTCGGCATCGAGGGCCTGGCCTGCGAATACGCGGGCCGGGCCGCCGTCGCCGGGCTGGACCTCGACCTGCGGCCGGGCGAGCTCGGCTGCCTGCTCGGCCCCAGCGGCTGCGGCAAGACCACGCTGCTGCGGGCCATCGCCGGCTTCCACCCGCCGGCGGCCGGCCGCATCACGCTGCGCGGCCGCGACGCGACCGGCCTGCCCCCGGAAGACCGGGGCCTGGGCTTCGTCTTCCAGGACCTCGCGCTGTTCCCGCACCTGGACGTGGCCGGCAACGTCGGCTTCGGGCTGCATCGGCTGCCCCGCGGCGAACGGCGGGCGCGCATCGACGAAACGCTGGCGCGCATCGGCCTGGACGGCCTCGCCGGACGCTATCCGCACGAACTCTCCGGCGGCCAGCAGCAGCGGGTCGCGCTGGCCCGCTCGCTGGCGCCGCGCCCCGACCTGCTGCTGCTCGACGAACCCTTTTCCTCGCTCGACGCCGACCTGCGCGGCCGCCTGCGCGACGAACTGCGCGCCCTGCTGAAGTCGCTGGGCATCGCCGCGCTGCTGGTCACGCATGACCAGTCCGAGGCCTTCGCCTTCGCCGACCGCGTCGGCGTGATGCAGGCCGGCCGGCTCCTGCAGTGGGCGCCGGGCTTCGATCTCTACCACCGCCCGGCCACGCCCTTCGTCGCCCGCTTCGTCGGCGAGGGCCGCCTGTTGCCGGCGCGTGTCCTGCCCGGCGGCCGGCTGGCCACCGCGCTGGGCGAACTGGCGGCGACGGAGGCCCTGCGGCATCCCGAGGGCAGCCGGGTGCAGGTGCTGCTCCGGCCCGACGATATCGTACTTGCGTCGCAGGACGGCATCGAGGCGGAGGTGGCCGCGGTCAGCTTCCTCGGCGCGGAAACCCTGCATGCCCTGCGCCTGCCCGACGGCACCACCGTGCCGGCGCTGTTCCCGAGCCACCGGCAGCGCGCGGTCGGCGACCGCGTGCGCGTGCGGCCCGACCTCGACCACGTCATCGTCTTCCCCGCAGACGCCGGGTAGGAGCGCCTTCAGGCGCGAACGCTCCTCCGGAAGCGCGATCTGGCCGCCCCGCGATTTCGCGCCTAAAGGCGCTCCTACGGGATCTCGTGCAATCGGGCGACGACGGGCGCCACCTGCGCCTCGCGCCCCAGCGCCGCGCCGACGCGCGCAAGCGCCTTGGCCAGCGCCGCTGGCGAATCCTCGCGCAGCGTCGCATGGCCGACCTTGCGGCCCTCGCGCGGCGACTTGCCGTAGTCGTGCCAGTGGCCGCCCGATTCCGCCAGCACCGGCGCGGCGGCCGGCATCTCGCCGATCCAGTTGAGCATGCAGGCGTGGCCGAGCGCGCGCGTTTCGCCCAGCGGCAGGCCGAGCACGGCGCGCAGGTGGTTCTGGAACTGCGAGGTCTCGGCGCCTTCGATGGTCCAGTGGCCGGAGTTGTGCACGCGCGGCGCCATCTCGTTGGCGACCAGCACGCCATCGCGCAGGAACAGCTCGAGCGCGAACACGCCGACGTAGTCCAGGGCCTCGGCGACCTTGCGCGCGGCGGCCAGGGCCTGCGCCTGCAGCGCCCCGTCGGCGACGGCCGGCGCGAGGCTGGCCGAGAGGATGCCGTCCACGTGCCAGTTCTCGGTCAGCGGCCAGGCGCGCAGTTCGCCATCGCGGCCGCGCACCGCGACCACGCTCAACTCGCGCTGGAAGGCCACGAAGCCCTCGAGGATCAGGCCGACGGTGGCCGCCTGCGCGCCGAGCGCGGCCCAGGCCGCGTCCACGTCGGCCGGCGACTTGATGCGGAACTGGCCCTTGCCGTCGTAACCCAGGCGCCGCGTCTTGAGGATGCAGGGCGTGCCCACCGAGGCCACCGCGGCCTCCAGGTCGGCGCGCGAGTCCACGGTGGCGAAGGCCGGCACGGGAATGCCGAGGTCGCGGAACAGGGTCTTTTCCGCCAGGCGGTCCTGCGCCACCGCGAGGGCGCGCGGATTCGGGAACACCGGGATGCGGTCGGCCAGCCAATGCGCGCTCTCCGCCGGCACGTTCTCGAAATCGAAGGTGGCGACGTCGACGCGGCGGGCGAATTCGGCCAGGCCGGCTTCGTCGCGGTAGTCGGCCTGCAGCAGCGGCGCGAACTGGGCGGCGCAGGCGTCGGGCGTGCTGTCGAGCACCAGGAAGCGCAGGCCCAGCGGCGCGCCGGAGAGCGCCAGCATGCGGGCCAGCTGCCCGCCGCCGAGGATGCCGACGGTGGTCACGGCTGCCGCGGGTCCGGATGCGCCAGCACGTCGGCCGTCTGCTTCTCGCGGAAGGCGTCGAGCGCGGCGCGGATGGCGGGATGCGAGGCGGCGAGCAGGGACGCGGCGAACAGGCCGGCGTTGGCCGCGCCCGCGGCGCCGATGGCGAAGGTGGCCACGGGCACGCCGGCCGGCATCTGCACGATCGACAGCAGCGAATCGAGGCCGTTGAGCGCCTTGCTCTGCACCGGCACGCCCAGCACCGGCACGGGCGTCATCGACGCGACCATGCCCGGCAGGTGGGCCGCGCCGCCGGCGCCGGCGATGATCGCGCGCAGGCCGCGGTCGCGGGCCGACCTCGCGTACTCGACCAGCAGCTCGGGCGTGCGGTGCGCCGAGACCACGCGCACTTCATGCGGCACCCCGAGCTGGCCCAGCCGGGCCACGGCGTGCTGCATCGTCTCCCAGTCCGATCGGGAACCCATGATCACCCCGACCAGCGGGGCCTCGGCGTTCTGGTTCATGGCGGGCGCCTGCGGCAAAACGCTATTCTAGACGGCAATTCCCGCCCTCGGACACCGCCCCGGCCATGGACCGCAAGCTGCTCGACATCCTCTGCTGCCCGACCACCCGGCAGCCGCTCGCCCTGCTGACGGCGGCCGAGCGGGAGGCGGTGAACCGGGCCATCGCCGGCGGGAACCTGCGGCGCGCCGACGGCAGCCCACAGGCCGAGGCCCTGTCCGAGGGCCTGGTCACGCGCGACCGGCGCACGGTCTACCGCGTCGACGATGGCATCCCGGTGCTGCTGGCCGACGAGGCGCTGCCCACCTCCGCCATCGAAGGATTCCCACGCTGATGGCGGGCCTGGCGCCACCGCCGGGCGAGGTCGTCGCCGCCGACGTGGCCCGCGCCCTCGCCGAGGACCTCGGGCCGGGCGACGCCACCGCCAGCCTGCTGCCGGACGTGCCGGCCCGCGCCTACGTCGTGGCCAAGGAAGCCGGCGTCATCGCCGGCCGGCCCTGGTTCGATGCCTGCTTCCGCGCGCTCGACCCCGACGCGGCGCTGGACTGGCGCGTCGCCGAGGGCCAGTCGGTGCCCGCCGGCACCGTGCTGGTGGAGATCCGCGCCCGCACCCGCGCCCTGGTCAGCGCCGAGCGCCCCGCGCTGAACTTCCTGCAGACGCTCTCGGCCACGGCCAGCCGCACCGCCGAGTGCGTGGCCGCGGTGACCGGCAGCCGCACCCGCATCCTCGACACCCGGAAGACCCTGCCCGGCCTGCGCCTGGCGCAGAAGTACGCGGTGCGCGCCGGCGGCGGCATGAACCACCGCATGGGCCTGTACGACGCGGTGATGCTCAAGGAAAACCACATCCACGCCGCCGGCTCCCTCGCCGCGGCGGCGGCGGCGGCGCGCGCCGCGTTTCCCGCGCTGCCGCTGATCATCGAAGTCGAGACCCTGGACGAACTCGACCAGGCCCTGGCCACCGGCTGCGACCGCATCCTGGTGGACGACTTCAGCGAAGCCGACCTGCGCGAGGCCGTGCGCCGCGCCGCCGGCCGCATCCCGCTCGAGGTGTCGGGCGGCGTGACGCTGGAACGGCTGGCCGCGCTGGCGGCCATCGGCGTGGACTACGTCTCGATCGGCGCGCTGACCAAGCACGTGCACGCGCTGGACCTGTCCCTGCGCCTCGGCACTCCCCCGTAGGAGCGGCTTCAGCCGCGACTGCCTGCATCGCGCCTGAAGGCGCTCCCACGCCGTGCGGCGGGGTCCCCGGTCGTGCTCAGCCGCGGCTGAGCACCAGCGCCACGATCACCAGCACCGCCGCGGCGGTCAGCATGATCGGCACCCACTTGCTGACCGACGACCCGCCGGCCGCCGGCTTGGCCGCCTCGGCGGGCGTCGCCAGGCGCGTGGTCTGCTGGGCCATTTCCATGCCCGGCGCCACCAGGATGAAGCGCACGGCATCCAGGCGCAGCTCGTCGCCCGGCGCCATCACGCCGTGCTGCACGCGCTTGCCGTTGATGTAGGTGCCATTGCTGGAGCCCAGGTCCTCGACCGCCACGCCGTCGGGCGTCGGCTTGACCAGGACGTGGCGGCGGGAGATTTCTTCGGCCTGCACGGAGATGTCGGCCTCGACCGCGCGGCCGATGACGGTCGGTCCCGCCACCGGGTAGACCTTGCCGAACACCGCGCCGCTGACGCCGCGCAGCACGAACTTGGGCACCGCCACGCGCACGCGGGTCGCGCCGCTGTCCTCGTCGGGCGAAAGCGCCGCAGTGCCGCCGCCCGGAGCCGCCCGCACCGCCTCCACCACGGCGAACTTGGCGACCACGTGCGCAAAGCCAAGCTGGTCGCCGGCGCGCAGGGCCATGATGTCCGCGACCGGCTTGCCATTGACCGTGACCGCGCCGCCGCCCGCCGGCACCTGCAGGTTGGCGCCGGTCTGGGTGACGTGGATCTCGCAGTGCAGCGGGGCGATCTCGGGATCGCCAAGGCGGATGTCGGCGTCCGCGGCGGAGCCGACGCGGTTGACGCCGTGGCTCAGCAGCACCTGTGCGTGCTCACCGTTGGGAAACACCAGCTTCATCCCGCTCTCCTGAGAAGGTGCGACGCCCGCGCCGGCCTGGCGCGGCGCCAGTTTAGCCATGTGAAAGCGCGGCCGTCACCGGGGGTCCTTGCGGCATCCCGTGACCGTCCCCACACTCCCGGCATGCTGTCCACCCTGCTTGCCTTCGCAGCCGCGGTCGCGCTCGCGGCGCTGTGGTCCAACGGCCGCGCCGCCGCCGAAACCGCCACCCGCTGGGGCCGCCAGGCCTGCGAGCGGGCCGGCGTGACCTGGCTCGACCACAGCGTGCACCTGGTCAGCCTGCGCCTGCGCCGCGGCGCCGACGGCTGGCTCGGGCTCGAGCGCCACTATGCCTTCGAGTACTCGCACACCGGCGAGGACCGCCAGCGCGGCCGCATCGTGCTGCAAGGGCGGCGGCTGGTGTCCCTGCTCGGGCCGATGCCGCGGGACTCGGTGGTCCCGCTTACTTGACCACGCGCAGGTGGCCGCCGCGCCTCGGCGGCTCGTCCCCCGCCGGACCGTCCTGCGGCGGCTCGTCGTCGGGCAGGTCGCCGCCGTCCTCGGGCAGCATCATGCCCTGCCCGGTCTCCTGGGCGTAGATCGCCATCACGGCCGCCACCGGCACCAGCACCGACTGGCTGACGCCGCCGAAGCGCGCCATGAAGCGCACGCTGTGGTTGTCGATCACCAGCTGCGCCACGGCGCGCGGGGCGATGTTGAGCACGACGCGGCCGTCCTTCACCGAGGACGCCGGCACCTGCACGCCCTCGCGCTGGGCGTCCACCAGCAGGTAGGGCGTCATGCCGTTGTCGTTGATCCACTCGTTCAGCGCCCGCAGCAGGTAGGGGCGGTTGGAGCCCATGCGGGGCGCCGGATCGGTCATTGCGGGAGCTCGCGGAGGTTCTTCTCTTCCGGCGTCAGGCTACGCAGGTAGGCGGGGTTGCGGAAGATGCGCATGCCGTAGTCCTCGATCAGCTTGGCTTCCTTGGGCAACTGGATGCCCAGCGCCGGCAGTCGCCAGATGATCGGCGCGACCGCGCAGTCGGCCAGGCTCATCTCGGGGTTGAGGAAGAACTTGGAGGCGCGGAACAGCGGCAGCGCACCGAGCAGGAGCTCCTTGAGGCGCTTGCGGCCGGCCTCGGCCTGCACCTTGGTGCCGTGCTGGATGGCCTGAACGTGGGGCACCCAGTCGTGCTCCAGGCGCAGCATGGCCAGGCGCAGGCGGGCCCGGGACAGCGGATCCACCGGCATCAGCGGCGGGTGGGGGTAGCGCTCGTCGAGGTATTCGGAGACGACCGAGGCGGCGTAGAGGACCAGGTCCCGGTCCACCAGGGTCGGCACGGAATGGTAGGGATTGAGGTCCACCAGGTCCTCGGGCGGGTTGCCTGGGTCCACCGGCACCAGCTCGTAACTCACGCCCTTGGCGGCCAGGACCAGCCGGACGCGGTGGCAGACCACGCAGTCGCGGGCCGAAAACAGGGTCAGAGCATTGCGGATGCGCGGGCTGGCAGCCATTCAGGGGTCCCCCTCCACGGCGCCGCCGGCCCCTGCCGGCGGTCGTCGGAAAGCCCAACCCTGCCCGAAATGGCCGGGTCGCCGCAAGACGTTCACGCCCCGGGGACGGGGCCCGGCAGGCCTGCGCCGGCCGCCCCGCGGGCGCAGGCGTGGCCGGATCCGGGCGCCGGCCCGGCCCCGGAAAGCAAAAGGCCGCCCGAAGGCGGCCCCTGCCGGTCACGGGCCCTCAGGCCTCAGTGCACGTCCCGCCAGAACTCGACCTTCAGCAGGTAGGCGATGAAGGTGAAGACGGCCAGGAAGAGGATCACCCAGACGCCCACCGACTCGCGCTTGAGCGCAGCCGGCTCGGCCACGTACTGCAGGAAGGCGCTGATGTCCCGCGCGACCCGGTCGTACTCGGCGGCGGACAGGCGGCCGGGCTTGGCCAGCTCGAGCTTGACCAGGTGCGCCTGGCCATCCTCACCCTGGTCGTAGACCGGGCGCTGGATGCCCTGCAGCTCCCAGAGCACGTGCGGCATCGAGGCGCCCGGGAAGACCGTGTTGTTCCAGCCCAGTGGGCGGGTTTCGTCGACGTAGAAACCCTTGAGGTAGCTGTAGACCCAGTCCGGGCCGCCCAGCTTGGCGCGGGCCACGAGGCTCAGGTCGGGCGCGGCCTTGCCGAACCAGGCGTTGCCGTCGCCGGCGTTGATGCCGGTGCGGATGTTCTCGCCGATCTTGGCGTCGCCCTGGATCAGGAACTGCTCGACCTGCTCGGGGCTCAGGCCCAGGTCCTCGCCCAGCCGCGAATAGCGGTGCAGCGACAGGCCGTGGCAGCCGGCGCAGTAGTTCATGAACAGGCCCGCGCCGCGCTGCAGCGAGGCCCGGTCGCTCAGGTCGGTGCCCGAGTGCTCGAGCGGACCGCCGCCGGCCGCCAGGCCGAGGGCCGGGGCGAAGGCCAGCAGGAGGGCGAAGAGGCGCAGCTTAATCATGCGTGGTCACCCGCTCGGGAACGGCCTTGGGCTGGCCCATGGCGGACCAGATCGGCATGGTGAGGAAGAAGGCGAAGTAGTAGGCGGTGAGGATCTGCGCGACCAGCTTCTGCGTGTCGGAGCCCGACTGCGCGCCCAGCCAGCCCAGCACCACGAAGGACACCGCGAAGATCGCGATCAGCACCTTGTGCAGCATCGGGCGGAAGCGGATCGAGCGCACCTTGCAGCGGTCCAGCCACGGCAGCGCGAACAGGATCAGGGTCGCGCCGCCCATCACCACCACGCCGAAGAACTTGTCCGGGATGGCGCGCAGCATCGCGTAGAAGGGCGTGAAGTACCACACCGGCTTGATGTGGGCCGGCGTCACCAGCGGGTCGGCCGCGATGAAGTTGTCCCACTCCAGGAACCAGCCACCCATCGTCGGCGCGAAGAACACCACGAAGGCGAAGATGATCAGGAAGAAGCCGGCGCCGAACAGGTCCTTGACCGTGTAGTACGGGTGGAAGGGGATGCCGTCGGCCGGCTTGCCGGCGTCCCAGCGGTTGCCCTTCGGGCCCTTCTTGATGTCCACGCCGTCGGGATTGTTGGAACCGACCTCGTGCAGCGCCCCCAGGTGCAGCACGACCAGCAGCAGCAGCACCAGCGGCAGCGCGATCACGTGCAGGGCGAAGAAGCGGTTGAGCGTGGCGTCGGCCACCAGGTAGTCGCCGCGGATCCACTCGGTCAGGCCGTTGCCGACCACCGGGATGGCGCCGAACAGGTTGATGATCACCTGCGCGCCCCAGTACGACATCTGGCCCCAGGGCAGCACGTAGCCCATGAAGGCCTCGGCCATCAGCACCAGGAAGATCAGCATGCCCAGCACCCAGACCAGCTCGCGCGGCTTCTGGTAGGAGCCGTAGATCAGGCCGCGGAACATGTGCAGGTACACGACGATGAAGAAGAACGAGGCGCCGGTGCTGTGCATGTAGCGGATCAGCCAGCCCCACTCGACGTCGCGCATGATGTACTCGACCGAGGCGAAGGCCTCGGCGGCGGACGGCTTGTAGTGCATCGTCAGGAAGATGCCCGTGACGATCTGGTTGACCAGCACCAGCAGGGCCAGCGAACCGAAGTAGTACCAGAGGTTGAAGTTCTTCGGAGCGTAGTACTCCGACATGTGCTTCTTGTAGGCGGGCATCAGGCCCGGCGCGCGGTCGGTGACCCAGGTGGCCACGCCTTCGACGGTGCGGGTGATCACGTTCGACATCACGCGGCTCCCTCAGGGGCGACGCCGACCAGGATGTGGTTGTCGTCGATGAAGTGGTACGGGGGCACCTCGAGGTTCGACGGCGCCGGGACGCCCTGGAAGACGCGGCCGGCCAGGTCGAAGCGCGAGTTGTGGCACGGGCAGTAGAAGCCGCCCTGCCACTCGCTGTCGAAGGCCTGCGGCTGCAGCTCCGGCACGTAGCTGGGCGAGCAGCCCAGGTGGGTGCAGATGCCGACGATGACGGCCAGCTCGGGCTTGATCGAGCGGGCCTCGTTCTTGGCGAAGGCCGGGGTCTGGTCGGCGTTGTCCGACGCCGGGTCGCGCAGGCGGTCGTTGAGCGTCGGCAGGGCCGCGAGCTGCTCGGGCGTGCGCTTGAAGATCCAGACCGGCTTGCCGCGCCACTGCACGATCATGCGCATGCCCGGCTCGAGGTCGATCTTGCTGATGTCGACCTGGACCGGGGCACCGGCCGTCTGGGCGCGGGCGCTCGGCTTCCAGGAACTGATGAACGGCACCGCCGCGAACCCCGCGCCGACCGCGCCGACCACGGCGGTGGTGGCGGTCAGGAAGCGGCGACGCCCCGTGTTGACCCCTTCGTTAGCCATCCGGCTCTCCGAAAACGTTGCTAAGTGGCTGAAAACGCGCTGCCGGGCCTAGGGCCGGCCCGCAAAGACGCGCAATTCTAGCGGACGGGGTCAGGCAGCGGCAACGCCGCCGCGCCCGGGCTCAGCGGGCCGCCAGGGCGCCGCGGTAGCGGTCGGCCAGGATGGCCACGCGTTCGACGTAGCGCTGGGTCTCGGCGTAGGGCGGCACGCCGCCGTGGCGGTCCACCGCGCCCTCGCCGGCGTTGTAGCCGGCCGCGGCCAGGGTCAGGTTGCCCTGGTAGCGCTTGAGCAGCCAGGCCAGGTACTGCACGCCGCCGCGGATGTTCTGGGCGGGGTCGAACACGTCGGTGACGCCGAAGCGCTCGGCCGTCGCCGGGATCAGCTGCATCAGGCCCTGCGCGCCGGCGTGCGAGACCGCGTTGGGCCGGAAGGCCGACTCGGCATGGATGACCGCCCGCACCACCGCCTCCTCGACCCCGTGCTCGGCCGCCGCGGCGCGCACCTCGGCCGCGTAGGCGTCCAGGTTCAGGCGCACGCTGTGGAAATCCACGCCCGGAAGCAGGCCGCAGGCGTAGCAGGCCTCGACATAGGTGAACAGCACCTTGGCCCCGGCGGCGCCCGGCGGCGGCACGTTGGTGTAGTGGACGACGCCGTCGCGCTCGTACTTGTAGACCGCGCCGCGGGTGACCCGGGCGCCGGCCGCGGCGGCCGGGGCCGCGGCCAGGGCCTGGCCCGGCGCGGCGGTGCGGAAATCGACCCGGGTCGCCGCCGGGGCCGGGGCGCTCCCGCCCCCGCCGGCCGCGGCGGCCGGGGCGCGGGCCGGGGCCGGGCTCGCCGGCCGCGGGGCCGACCCGCGGGGCCGGGCGTCGGCCGGGCTGTAGGTGCTGACGACCTTGCAGCTGGCGCCGGCGACCTTCTTGCCCGTGTAGTTGGGGATGCCGTCGGCGCCGACGCACTTGTACAGCGTGCCGGCGCCGGCCGGGGCGGCGGCGATCAGCAGGCTGGCCAACAGCAGCGGGCGGACGGCGGTCATGGCGCGTGTTTACTCCCTGCCCGGCCGCTTGCCAAGGCTCCCGGTCGAACGGGCCCGGGTCCCGGGCCCGGCCGCGGGCCGCGCCGGACGCCGGCCCGGGAGTAGACTAGCGCCCCCTTCCGGAACGGATTAACCACCGCCATGCCCGGGACTTCGCCTGCCAAGGGCAAGCTCTACATCAAGACCCACGGGTGCCAGATGAACGAGTACGACTCGGCCCGCATGGCCGACGTGCTCGCCGCCGAACACGGCCTGGAACTGACCCTGGACGAGGCCGAGGCCGACGTCATCCTGGTCAACACCTGCTCGATCCGCGAAAAGGCCCAGGAAAAGGTGTTCTCGCAGCTGGGCAAGTGGAAGCACCTGAAGAAGGACAAGCCGGTGCTGATCGGCGTCGGCGGCTGCGTGGCCAGCCAGGAGGGCGAGGCCATCCTCAAGCGCGCGCCCTACGTCGACCTGGTGTTCGGCCCGCAGACCCTGCACCGCCTGCCCGGCATGATCGAGGCGCGGCGCGAGAGCGGCCGCCCGCAGGTGGACATCAGCTTCCCGGAGATCGAGAAGTTCGACCGCATGCCCGAGCCGCGCGCCGAGGGCCCGACCGCCTTCGTTTCGATCATCGAGGGCTGCAGCAAGTACTGCAGCTTCTGCGTGGTGCCCTACACCCGCGGCGAGGAGGTTTCCCGGCCCTTCGACGACGTGCTGCTCGAATGCGCCCAGCTGGCGGCCCAGGGCGTGCGCGAGATCCACCTGCTGGGCCAGAACGTCAACGCCTACCGCGGCGCCACCGCCGACGGCGACGCGGCCGACCTGGCCCTGCTCATCCGCGCCATCGCCGCGATCGAGGGCATCGGCCGCATCCGCTACACCACCTCGCACCCGGTCGAGTTCACCGATTCCCTGATCGAGGCGCACCGGGACGTGCCGCAACTGGCGGCCTTCCTGCACCTGCCGGTGCAGTCGGGCAGCGACCGCATCCTGGCGGCGATGAAGCGCGGCCACACGGCGCTGGAATACAAGGCCAAGATCCGCCGCCTGCGCGAGGCGCGGCCGGACATCACGATCAGCTCGGACTTCATCGTCGGCTTCCCGGGCGAGACCGAGCGCGACTTCGAGGCGACGATGAAGCTGATCGAGGACATCGGCTTCGACCAGAGCTTCTCCTTCGCCTATTCGCGCCGCCCGGGCACGCCGGCCGCCAACCTGCACGACGAGGTGCCGGCCGAGGTCGCCAACGCCCGCCTGCAGCGCCTGCAGGCCGCCATCAACGCCAACGCCCGCCGCTATGCCGAGGCGATGGTGGGCACGATCCAGCGCGTGCTGGTCGAAGGCCCCAGCGCCAAGGACCCGGACGAGCTCACCGGCAAGACCGAGAACATGCGCAACGTGAACTTCCCCGGCGGCAGGCGCCTGGTCGGCCGGTTCGTGGACGTGCGCATCACCGAGGCCCGCACCAACTCCCTTCGCGGCGAAGTCGTCACCGTCGATGACGTCGCGGCCTGAAGAAGATCATTTGCCACGGATGAACACGGAAGAAGACACGGACAAGAGGAGAACATTTGACGCGGATTGACGCGGATGAGCGCGGATCAGGGGCCACCGCAGGAGTGGGTCGCCAGGAACCCGGTGGTTCGCGGTTCTTTGGTGCGCATGGCTCCAGTCGCAGGTCCGCTCCTATCCGCGTCATTCCGCGTCAATCCGCGTCAAAAGGACCTGATCTGCTCCTATCCGTGCATTCTCCCGGGTTCATCCGTGGCCAAGGCTTGAAATGACAAAACACGACGTACATCGGGATTTCGTGCTGGAGCCGCAGGACGTGGAGCGGCTGGCCAACCTGGCCGGGCCTTTCGACGAGCACCTGCGCCAGATCGAGCTGCGCCTGGGCGTGCAGATCGCCAACCGCGGCCACGTGTTCCGCGTCACCGGCGAGGCGAAGGCCGCCGACGCCGCGGAGCGCCTGCTGCACCGGCTCTACGAGGAGGCCGCCGGCGAGGTGCTCGACCCGCGCAAGATCCACCTGCACCTGGGCGAATCGCACGTGGCGCAGGTGGCCGAGGCCGGCTTCGCGCCGCAGGAGGTGGCGATCAAGGTCAAGCGCGGCACCGTGCGCGGCCGCGGCGCCAACCAGCAGGTCTACCTGCACGCCATCGCCACCCACGACATCAACTTCGGCATCGGCCCCGCCGGCACCGGCAAGACCTTCCTGGCCGTGGCCATGGCGGTCGAGGCGCTCAACGAAAGCCGCGTGCAGCGACTGCTGCTGGTGCGGCCGGCGGTCGAGGCCGGCGAGAAGCTGGGCTTCCTGCCCGGCGACCTGAGCCAGAAGGTCGATCCCTACCTGCGCCCGCTCTACGACGCGCTCTACGAAATGCTGGGCGTTGAAAAGGTGGCCAAGCTGCTCGAACGCAACGTGATCGAGGTGGCGCCGCTGGCCTACATGCGCGGCCGCACGCTCAACGACGCCTTCGTCATCCTGGACGAGGCGCAGAACACCACCATCGAACAGATGAAGATGTTCCTGACCCGCATCGGCTTCGGCAGCACCGCGGTCATCACCGGCGACCTGAGCCAGATCGACCTGCCCAAGCACCAGAAGTCCGGCCTGCGCGATGCCATCGACGTGCTGCGCGGCGTGGACGGCATCAGCTTCACCTTCTTCACCGCCCGCGACGTGGTGCGCCACCCGCTGGTGGCGCGCATCGTGCGGGCCTACGATGCCCGCGACGGCAAGGAATCGCAGGAATGACCAAAGGTCCCGTCCAGCTCGATGTCGGCGTCAGCTACGGCCTGCCCCGCAAGGGACTGCCGGCCGCCGCCAGCTTCCGCAAGTGGGCCGCGGCGGCGGCGGAGGGCCGCATCCGGCGGGCCGACCTCGCCATCCGCCTCGTGGACGAGAAGGAAGGCCGGTCCCTGAACCGGCACTACCGCGGCAAGGACTACGCCACCAACGTGCTCAGCTTCCCGGCCGACCTGCCGGAGGGCGTGAAGCTGCCCCTGCTGGGCGACCTGGTGATCTGCGCCCCGGTGGTCGCCCGCGAGGCCGCGGAACAGGGCAAGCCCCTGGCCGCCCACTACGCCCACCTCACCGTGCACGGCGTGCTGCACCTGCTGGGCCTAGACCACGAGGACGAGCGCGAGGCCGAGGCCATGGAGCGGATCGAGCGCGAGGTCCTGGCCGCCCTCGGCTTCCCCGACCCCTATTGACCCCCCTCCTGGCCAGTAGGAGCGGCTCCAGCCGCGATTCCTTCCGCCCACAGGGCCTCCGGATCGCGGCAGAAGCCGCGCCTACCGGGAGGGGCGGCGGGTTCGGGTAAACTCGGGGCCCCGCCCCCGAGGCGCCCGCTTCCCCGGAAATGTCAGAAGACGCCCCTAGTACCCCGCCGGAACGCCGCTCCTGGCTCGAACGCCTCGGCCTGGCGTTTTCCGGTGAACCCAGGACCCTCGCGGACCTGGTCGAGATCCTGCGCGACGCGCGCGAGAACGGCCTGCTCGGGGCCGACACCCTGAAGATGCTCGAGGGCGCCCTGTCGGTGTCCGAGCGCCAGGTCGGCGACATCATGGTGCCGCGCGCCCAGATGGTCTCCCTGCCCGTGGACGCGAAGTTCATGGACCTGATGAAGATGGTCGTCGAGTCCGGCCACAGCCGCTTCCCGGTGCACGGGGAGGACCGCGACGAGATCCTCGGCATCCTGCTGGCCAAGGACCTGCTGCGCGGCATGGTCAGCGACGGCGGCCCCGGCTCGGTGCGCGAGCTGCTGCGCCCGGCCGTGCTGATCCCGGAGTCCAAGCGCCTGAACGTGCTGCTCAAGGAGTTCCGGCTCTCGCGCAACCACATGGCCATCGTGGTGGACGAGCACGGCGGCGTCGCCGGCCTGGTCACCATCGAGGACGTGCTGGAGGAGATCGTCGGCGAAATCGACGACGAGCACGACGAGGCCGACGAGGCCACCCTGATCGCCGCCCAGGCCGATGGCCAGTACATGGTGGACGCGCTCACGCCCATCGCCGACTTCAACGAGCAGTTCGGCGCCGATTTCCCCGATGACGAATACGACACCATCGGCGGCCTGGTCACCGCGGCCATCGGCCACCTGCCCGAGGCGGGCGAGGAACTGGCGCTGGGCCGCTTCCACTTCCGCGTCGGCCGCGCCGACCGCCGGCGCGTGCACACCTTCGTGGTGAGCGTGCATGCCGATGCGTGACCGGGCCGCGGCCTGGCTGGCCGCCCTGCTGCTGTGCCTGCTGCCGGCCCTGGCCGCCGCGGCGCCGCGCGTGGGCGTGCTGACCATGGAGCCGGGCGAGATCTTCTTCGAGCGCTTCGGCCACAACGCCATCGTCGTGGACGATCCCGCCGCCGGCGGGCCGGTGTCCTACAACTTCGGCTACTTCGACCTCGACGAGCCCGGCTTCCACCACAATTTCGTGCTCGGCCGCATGCGCTACTGGCTGGTGGCGCTGCCGATGGCGCGCGACCTGGCCTACTACCGCGAGGTCGGCCGGGGCGCCTCGATCCAGTGGCTGGACCTCACGCCGGGGCAGGCGCGGGCGATCTCCGACTCGCTGGCCGCCCGCGCCTCGGGCGAGGACGCGCGCTACGCCTACGACTACTTCACCAGCAACTGCTCGACCCAGGTCCGCGACGCACTCGACGTCGCGCTGGGCGGCCTGCTGCGCACCCAGCTCAGCGCACGCTCGCAGGGCAACAGCTACCGCAGCGAGGCGGTGCGCCTGGCCGCGCCGGCGCCGTGGATGGCCATCGGGTTCCACCTCGGCCTGTCCGGCGCCGCCGACAAGCCGCTGTCGCGCTGGGAGGAAGCCTTCATCCCGATGCGCCTGCGCGACGCGCTGCGCGAGGTGAAGCTGCCCGACGGCCGGCCGCTGGTGCTGGCCGAGGACACCCTGCTGCCGCACCGGCTGGCCCCGCCGCCGGCGGAGGCGCCGCGGCTGCGCGGTCCCGCCTTCCTGGCCGGCCTGGCGCTGGCGGCCGGCGCCTTCCTGCTGGGCCGGCGCCGGCCGCGCCTGCTCGCGGGCCTCGCCGGCGGCTTCTGGTTGTTCGCCGGCGTCGCCGGCGCGGTGATGGCCTTCCTGTGGTTCGGCAGCGCGCACGTGTTCGCGCACGGCAACCAGAACCTGCTGCTGCTCAGCCCGCTGTGCCTGGGCCTGCTGCCCGGCGCCTGGGCGCGGCTGCGCGGGCGCACCCCCGGCCGGGCGTTCCGGCCCCTGCTGCTGGTCGTGGCGGGGTCGGCGGCGCTGGCCGGTTTCCTCAAGTTCATGCCCTTCGCCAGCCAGGAGAACACCGAATGGGTGCTGCTCCTGCTGCCGCTGCACTGGGCCCTGCTGCGCACGCTGGCCCCGCGCCGCGAATGACTTGCCGCCGGGGCGCCGGCGGGCCGACACTGCCGCCATGACCGCCCCCGCCACGCCCGCCTGCGTCATCAACTGCGTCGCCTACGGCCGCGACGGCAGCCGCCGCGACATCGCCCTCGAGCAGATCAGCGACGTGCTGGCCGTGGACGACGGCAGCTTCGTCTGGGTCGGCCTGTACGAGCCCGAGGCCGACCTGCTCGACACCCTGCAGGAGGAGTTCGGCCTGCACGACCTGGCCGTCGAGGACGCGCACAAGGCGCACCAGCGGCCCAAGATCGAGGCCTACGGCAACTCGCTGTTCATCGCCGTGCACACCGCCCAGGCCGTTGGCGGCCAGGTCAGCTTCGGCGAGACCCACCTCTTCGTCGGCCAGCGCTTCCTGGTGACGGTGCGCCACGGCACCTCGCTGTCGTATTCGAGCGTGCGCGAGCGCTGCGAGCGCGAGCCCGAGCTGCTGGCCCTGGGCCCGACCTACGGCCTGTACGCGGTGCTCGATTTCATCGTCGACAACTACCTGCCGATCGTCGACGAGTTCCGCGACCGGCTGGACGACCTCGAGCAGGACATCTTCGCCGAGAGCTTCCGCCGCGAGACCATCCGCCGGCTCTACGAACTCAAGCGCGAGCTCACCCGCCTGCGCCTGGCGGTGGCGCCGATGCAGGACATCACCGGCCAGCTCACCCGCGTGCACGCGCAGCAGGTCGGCGAGGAGATGAAGCTCTACTTCCGCGACGTGTTCGATCACACCCTGCGCGTCAACGACGCCGTGGACACGCTGCGCGAGATGCTGACCGCGGCCATGTCGGTGAACCTGGCCCTGGTCACCGTCGCCCAGGGCGAGGTGGTCAAGCGCCTGGCCGGCTGGGCCGGCCTGCTGGCCGCGCCCACCCTGATCGCCAGCTGGTACGGCATGAACTTCCAGCACATGCCCGAGCTCGGCGGGCGCTACAGCTACTGGATCATGATCGGGCTGACGGCCACGGTGGTCGGCGCCCTGTTCGCCGTCCTGCGCCGCGCCCGCTGGATATGAGCCCCGGTGGGCGGGGCTTGATTGAGGTCAAGGCGGGGGATGCGGCGCGGCCCTAAGGTGCGGGCCATGGCCGCCATTCCTCCCTTCGACGCCGACCTGCTCCGCCGCTACGACCGGCCGGGGCCGCGCTACACCTCGTATCCGACCGCGCCCCAGTTCAAGCCCGGTTTCGGCGAGGCCGAGTTCATCCGCGCCGCGCGCCAGAGCAACGACGACCCGATCCCGCGCCGGCTCTCGCTGTACGCGCACGTGCCCTTCTGCTTCAGCCCCTGCTTCTACTGCGGCTGCAACCGCATCATCACCCGCGACAAGGCCCGCGCCGAGACTTACCTCGCGCGCCTGGTGCGCGAAGTGGCGATGCTCGGCCCGCTGTTCGACCGCGACCGCGAGGTGGTGCAGATCCACCTCGGCGGCGGCACCCCGAACTTCTTCAGCCCCGGGCAGATCGGCGAGCTGCTCGAGAGCTTCAACACCCACTTCCGCTTCAGCCAGAGCCCGACCCGGGACTTTTCGATCGAGCTCGACCCGCGCTTCGTCGACCGCGGCGACATCGAGGCCCTGGCCTTCATGGGCTTCAACCGGGCCAGCCTCGGCGTGCAGGACTTCGACCCGGCCGTGCAGCAAGCGGTGAACCGCATCCAGTCCGTCGAGGAAACCCGCGCCGTCATCGACGACTGCCGCCGGCACGGCTTCCGCTCGGTCAACGTGGACCTGATCTACGGGCTGCCGCGCCAGACCCGCGAGGGCTTCGGCCGCACGCTCGACACCGTGGTCGAGGCCCGGCCCGACCGCCTGGCCGTCTACAGCTACGCCCACCTGCCCCAGCTGTTCCGCCCGCAGAAGCAGATCGACGAAGCCCTGCTGCCCAGCGCCGAGGACAAGCTCGGCCTGCTGCAGCTGGCCATCGAGAAGCTGTCGGTCGCCGGCTACGTCTACATCGGCATGGACCACTTTGCCCTGCCGGGCGACGACCTGGCGCTGGCCCAGGACCGCGGCGGCCTGCACCGCAACTTCATGGGCTACACCACCCATGCCGACTGCGACCTGGTGGGCATGGGCGTGAGTTCGATCAGCCACGTCGGCGACACCTACAGCCAGAATCCGCGCGACCTGCCCAGCTGGGAGATCGCCATCGACGCCGGCCGCCTGCCGACCTGGCGCGGCATGCAGCTCGACGCCGACGACGTGCTGCGCGCGGACCTGATCCAACAGCTGATGTGCCAGGGCGAGATCGACATCCCGGAGCTCGAGGCGCGCCATTCCATCGACTTCGGGGCCTATTTCCGCGAGGAGCTGCAGCGCCTGCCGCCGCTGGCCGCCGACGGCCTGGTCGAGGTCTCGGCCGCCCGGATCCGGGCCACCTCGCGCGGGCGCCTGCTGCTGCGTATCATCGCGGCATGCTTCGACCGCTACCTGCACCAGCCGCAAACCGAGCCGGCCCGTTTCTCCAAGGCCATCTGACCTGCCCCGGGGCGCGGCCATGAGCCAGGCCGGGCGGCGCCCGCGCCACAACCCGATCGCCGACGACGGCGACGAGCTGCGTTTCTGCAGCACCTGCGCCTTCTCGGACGCCTGCCTCTCCCAGGGCTACAGCAAGTCCGACCTGATGGACCTGCACGTGCTGGTCGAGCACGTCGGCCCCTTCCACGAAGGCGAGCACATCTTCCGCGAGGGCGACGAGTTCAACGCGATCGCCGCGGTGCGCGCCGGCACCGTCAAGACCTACGTGCTCGACGCCGCCGGCCACGAGCAGGTGCTGGGCTTCCACCTGCCCGGCGAGATCATCGGCCTCAACGCCATTTCCGAGGCGCGCTACCCCTGCAACGCGGTCGCGCTCGACACGGTGATGCTGTGCCGGTTCTCGTTCCCGAAGATGGCCCTGCTGGCCACCCGCATGCCCGGCCTGCAGGCCCAGCTGTTCCGCCTGCTCAGCCAGGACATCGGCAAGGCGGCCCTGCTGGCCGGCGACTACAGCGCCGACCAGCGCATGGCCGCCTTCCTGGTGGCGCTGTCGCGGCGTTTCGCCCAGCGCGGCTTCTCGGCCACCCGCCTGCACCTGACCATGACCCGCACCGACATCGCCAACTACCTGCGCCTGGCGCCCGAGACGGTCAGCCGCGTGCTGCGCCGCCTGCAGGAGGACGGCCTGGTGAAGGTGGAGCGACGCGAGCTCGAGATCAGCAATCCCGCCGGCCTGGAAGAGCTGGCCAAGGCCGTCCTGCGCCACTGAGCGGCGATGATCCCCGGCCGGCTTGACCTGGGTCAGTGACCCGGCGGGACCGGATCACGACCATGGCGGCATCCTGCAAGGAGAGCCGTCATGAGCAGCACCAAGAAACTATGGTTGGGCCTCGCCGCCCTGCTGGTGGTTTCGTTTTCCGCCCTGTTGTGGGTGGGAAGCGAGATCCACCGCGTCATGCCACCCATCCCCGAAAAGGTCGTGACCGAATCTGGCGAGGTGGTCTTCACCAAGGACGACATCCAGACCGGCCGCGTGGTCTGGCAGTCGATCGGCGGCCAGCAGCTGGGCTCGATCTGGGGCCACGGCGGCTACGTCGCCCCGGACTGGACCGCCGACTGGCTGCACCGCGAGGCGGTGGCCATCCTCGACGGCTGGGCCCGCAGCGAATATTCGATCGCCGACTACGCCTCCCTCGGCAAGCCCGAGCAGGCCGCGCTCGAGGCCCGCCTGCAGGACATGATGCGCGCCAACACCTTCGACGAGGCCAACGGCACGATCACCATCGACGCCGACCGCCTGCTGGCGATGAACAACGTCTCGGCGCACTACCAGAGCCTGTTCAGCAACGACCCGGCCACCAAGTCGCTGCGCGAGGCGTATGCGATGAAGGACGGCACCGTCGCCGACGCCGAGCACCGCCGCCAGATGACCGCCTTCTACTGGTGGACCGCCTGGACGGCCGTGACCGAGCGCCCGGGCAAGGACATCACCTACACCAACAACTGGCCCTACGATCCGGTGGTGGGCAACATCCCGCCGTCGAACCTGCTGATGTGGACGGTGTTCAGCGTGCTGTTCCTCATCGCCGGCGTCGCCCTGCTGGGCTGGCACTACGCGGTGAACCACGAGCGCGACGAGGACCCGAAGCTGCCGCTGACCGATCCGCTGGCGCAGGTGAAGGTCACCCCGTCCATGAAGGCCACCGCGAAGTACTTCTGGGTGGTGGTGGCGCTGTTCCTCACGCAGATCCTGCTTGGCGCGGTGACCGCGCACTACCAGGTCGAGGGCCAGGAGGCCTACGGCTTCGCGCTGTCGGAGATCCTGCCCTACTCGCTCACCCGCACCTGGCACACCCAGCTGGCGGTCCTGTGGATCGCCACGGCCTGGCTGGGCATGGGCCTGTACATCGGCCCGGCGATCTCCGGGCATGAACCGAAATACCAGGCGCTCGGCGTCAACGTGCTCTGGGTGTGCCTGATCATCATCGTGGTCGGTTCGTTCGCCGGACAATGGTTCGCGGTGATGCAGAAGCTGGGCCTGGAAAAGAACTTCTGGTGGGGCCACCAGGGCTGGGAATACGTGGACCTGGGCCGGTTCTGGCAGTGGTTCCTGTTCCTGGGCCTGGGCATCTGGCTCACGCTCGTCGGCCGCTGCCTGGTGCCGGCGATCAAGGCCGGCGGTGAATCGAAGTCGATCACCACCCTGCTCTTCCTCTCGACCGTCGCCA
>VFQN01003213.1_pt1 | contig 23812 bp, 17 predicted proteins | sample 3512371 | NCBI WGS metagenome assembly VFQN01 (sample SAMN10412370, study PRJNA504923) | tailings metagenome | isolation source: Replicate 2 from Balatoc abandoned mine | place: Philippines: Itogon, Benguet | collected 2017-08-28
TTGCACTACTCAGTCAAATGACAAAATGACCTCAAAATCATTTTGTCATTTGTTTTCAAAAATTGCACTTATCTGTTGAACTCAGCGTTTAATAAATTGAAAAGTCCTGTAATTTTTTTGCAACCGGCGACTTCATCCCCAGTTTGCGATTGAAGAAAAAGGAGAGCAGCAATAAGAGAGCGATACAAAAGAGCGTAGTGAAATAACTGAAGTTCAGCAACACCTTACTCCACTGCAGATCCCGCATGAAGAATTGTTTGTACAAGAGTAAACCCACACTTCCCAGGTAACCGATGGAATCACAGATGTAAATGAAAAATCCGGCATTGGCTTTCAGTTTGAACAAAGCGATGATCCGTTCAAATACTGCCACCTGTATGGGGATATAGGCCAGAAAAAGTCCCATCCCCAATAAGAGCATCCACCAATAAGGTTCAATCAGTTTGTATTGAAACAAGAGGGAGGAGAGTCCGCTTAGCAGGATCCCAAATCCCATTAACTGTAAGGTAAACCAGAAACCTTTGATATTACTCCGGAAGAAGGAAAGTGAACCTACCACCAAAATAACCACCGCACCAGTTACCAATTCAGTCTGACTGAATACCGTGATATCCCTGCTGGGCTGAATTTCCTCCCATATCTCCACGGAAAAATTATCGCGGAAATCACGCAGGGTTGCCAGCAAGGAATACAATAATACCATCGAACCAATGCCCCATCCCAACTCGCGCACTACTTTTCTTTTGTCTTCCTGCGTCATGGGTAACCGCTCTACCCGTAATAACTTATCAGTATCAGAAGGTGGCGGTATGCGTGATAACATCCATACAAAAAACAAAAACAGTGGCAGAAACAAAGCACCAATAAATGCCGGCATCCAGAATTCAGAAATCCCCGGAAAGACTTTGGCAATGAACAGGTAAATGGTCTTCAGAATACCGGAAGATACAATCAGGCTGATGCTAAGTCCCATGCCCAGGGTTTCGGTAAACCGCCTTCCTTCCAGGTAACTGAATACAATGCCCCATACCATGCCCAGGGGTAATCCATTAAAAAATAAAGAGATGAAATTATAGGGAGGTGGTACCAGTCCGAATATTACCAGGCTGATTTCTGCAATCAGGATCAGGCTAACGATCAGGGCTATCCGCTTCGAAGCAGTAAGCTCTGAAATCACTTTGATCCCGATAAACTTACTCAGCATATAACCCAATACCTGTGCAATGATTAACACCGCTTTATAATTCATGCCCATCCATTCCAGTCCGGCATAGGTACCTGCATTAAAGGGTTTGCGAAAGGCATACACACAGAAATACGCACCAAAAGCCGCCACCATCGACCAGGTTATGAATAAGAGTTTGGAACTTTCCAATTTACGTGTGAGTGCCTGCATCTAGAATATTACCAGGGTAAGGAATAGGTTTTCACGTAACTGAAACATTTCATTGCTTCAATTACGCCTTCTTTAATACCAAGACCGGAATCTTTAACACCGCCAAAGGGAGATGACTCAATACGATAACCAGGCACCTCATTGATATTCACCGTACCCATGCGCAATTCCTTTACCAATCGAATCGCGTGTTGCATATTATTGGTAACTACACCTGAAGACAAACCAAAGGCTGTTGAATTACTGATTTCAATCGCTTCTTCCATGGTTTTGAATTTGATCACAGGAGCCAGCGGACCAAAAGATTCCTGCACTACCATCCGGGCTGTTGGAGGCACATCCGCAATGACAGTTGGTTCCAGCAAAGCACCGGACCGTTTGCCACCAAAAACAATTTTAGCACCCAGTGCAACTGCTTCCTTCGCAACGGTTTCCAGGTAAATGGCGGAAGCTTCATCAATCACCGTACCTACAATGGTATTTTCATCAGCAGGATCACCAGATACATATTCTGCTGCTTTTTTAACCAGCGCTTCTACAAACCGATCGTAAATAGATTCCTGCACCAGGATGCGCTTCACTGCCGTACAACGTTGTCCGCTGTTTTTGAAAGAGCCTTCAGCAGCCAGTGTTACTGCCAGCTTCATATCTGCATCTTCCAGCACGATCAATGGATCATTGCCACCCAATTCAAGGATTACTTTTTTATAGCCGGCTGTGGAAGCGATATGTTTACCAACTGCCACACTTCCTGTAAAGGATACCAGCTCAATTCTCGGATCCTGCGTCAGGGGTTCTGCGATCTCCTTAGTGGGACCTAACAGCACACTCAACATATGTGGAGGCAATCCTGCTTCGTACAACAACTCCACCAGCTTGATAGCAGTGAGTGGTGTTTTTTCTGATGGTTTTAAAATCACCGGTGTACCTACTGCAATAGCCGGAATGATTTTATGCACCACCTGGTTCAATGGATGATTAAAGGGAGTGATACAAAGTGCCACGGTCAGGGGCTCCCGCAAGGTAAAGATCTTTCGCGCTTTGCCATTGGGAGATATATCACAACTAAAAATCTGTCCGTCGTCTTTAAGTGCTTCCATCGCCGCAAAGAGTAAAACATCGTGCGCGCGCCCCGTCTCATACCTTGCATCCCGGATGCACAAACCGGCTTCCGCACTGATCAATTGTGCAAACTCTTCCTTTCGCTCCATCAGCAATAAGCGGGTGCGATCTATAATGGAATAACGATCAAAACGACTCAGTTTTTTTCCTCCGGCAAGGGCCTTTTCAATAGCTCTTTCGCCATCCTTTTTACCTGCCAGCGCCACTCTTCCAACCACCCGGTTATCGTAAGGAGATTTTACTTCGTGAAAGGTATCTGACAGAATTTTTTCTCCTGCCACATACCCATACCAGTCTTTCAACTGGGTTGTATTCGCACTCATATAGCCGATTTGATAAGATTAAACAATGGTACCGTTGATGGTAAAATCAAATATGTCAAAGTTGCGGGGATCGCCGCCGGCCTTGATCCGAAAGGCTGGCTTCAAGGGATGAGAAAGCACCATGGGTACCATTTCCTCATACCGACCACCATGGGAACGCAAGGTTCCATCCAGGGCTGCCAGGTCATGATAGGAAGCCCTGCGACCCAATACCACATCACGTGCTGACAATACTACCAAATCACCGATCCGGTCTTCCGGTTGTTCCAGCACCTGCACGGCCATGGCACGATTGTATACTTCGGTTATGCCTGGCTGTTGCATGAGCCAGTTTTTCACTTCTTCCACTTTCTCAATTGCATCCAGGTGCACCACCACATAGGAACCCAGTGCGCCATGGTGTTTCACATACGGATCGGTAATCGGACAAATTACCCGGAATCCGAGGTCACCAAATTGCTGCTCCAACATCTCTTCTACAAATAATACCTGCGGGGTACCATCTGCTTTGACTTTGGCATTCATGCCATGATCCGCGGTTGCACCAACCACGGCACCCAGTTCCAGCAGCTCACCTATGAGTTGATCCTGCGCTTCATAGAAGGCCAGCGATTCCGGAGCCTCCGGCGCATAGGTATGCTGCATGTAATCGGTGAGTGAGAGATACAGAAAATCTGCTAATCCCGCTTTGATAAAAGCCACCCCTGCTTTCAGCACAAACAAACTTGCATCCGCACTGTAAATGGCAGGAGTAGTTGTTCCTACGATCGATTCCACCTTTTCAATTCCATGGGTTTCCAGTTGAGCCAGGTTGGCTTTCTCTGCTGAGATGGCAATTCCCTTCATTTTATTTGAAAGAATATCGCGCAGTTTTTCTTTGGCTGTAACCACTGCAACTTTTCTGCCGGCGTCTGCCGCTGCAGCCAGTATGGTGCCACTCCTTAAATAGGAGGCGGAATTCATCATCACTTCCTGCTTCAGTTGCGTATCATAGAGATAATTACCGCAAATGCCATGCACGGCGGGTGTTACCCCGGTTACAATAGAGGAGTTGTTTACATTGGTAAAAGAGGGCAAAGCACCTCGTACCATGCCCCGGTAACCGGATACGCTCATTTGCTGAATATTCGGCAGCCTGCCATGGGCCATTGTAATATCCAGGTATTCATCAGCAGATCCATCCATACAAATCACCACTACAGGTTTGGCAGGAGGATTGTACTGCCGTCCATTTACCGCAAAGGACTTGGTATTCATGTCGGGTTGTTTAGTGATATAAAACTTTTTGTTTAGTATAAATATACAGCAAATAAACAAAAAGCTTTGGAATACACAAGTTTTTTCTGTTAGCTTATTATTAAGGAAAGATTATCGGCTAATGAAGAAATAGATCACCAGGATCAGGGTATCGCCTGTACCGGGGTTGGATAGCTTATGACGGAGTCTGCCATCAAAGAAGATAGAATCCCCCTCCTCCAGCAGGTACTGCTTTCCCTCAATCTCATATTGCAGCTTACCACGGATGATGTATTTGTATTCATAGGCTTCCGTTTGCACCAGGCGTTTGCGGGCTGCCCCTTTCTTCAATTCCAGCAATACAATATCCGTACTGCCACCGGCAAGGGTGCGCGTAAGTATACGTTTGTATTCAAATCCCTTGTCGGCTTCCTTCTGAATTTTCCTGTAGTCGGATTGCTTTACTATCAATACAGGCTGCTCACCTGATACCGACCGCAATTCTTCGAAAAAGTCTGGTAAATTGATCTGCAGCGATAAGATTACTTTCATCAGTACTGGCAGGGAAGGAATCGCGCGGTTATTTTCGATTTGAGAAATCAATCCCTTACTAACTTCCGCGCGATCCGCCAGGGCTTGTACTGTAATTCCTTTTGCCTTTCGAACTTCCTTGATCTTATTGCCGATCTGAATGAGCAGGTCTTCTTGCATCTTTCAAATTACAACTCTGAAAGGAAACTTACCAGGTCGCGGATTTCTTTTTTAGAAAGAATATCGCCCATGGCAGGCATACTGGATGCGGCATCAATCCGCTTTTCGATCTGTGCCTTGTCATATTTAACTGGCGTCGCATCTCCTGATTTAACCAGCAGGAATTGTTCTTTATCCTCCTGTAAAATGCCCGAAATCGTTTCTCCTCCTTTTAACTTCAGTGTTACCATACCATACCCAGGTGCGAGTCGCGCTCCAGGATTCACCAATGCTTCCAGGATTTGTATCCTGGTGATTCGCTTGGAGATATCATTCAACCGCGGACCAGCATTCCCACCATAATCATCAATCGCATGACATCTGATACACTGTGCCGCCTGGTTACGGTAAAAGATTCTTCTGCCGCGTTCTGCCTGCCCGCCATACATGGCAGCGGCATAGGCTGCCAGCGCATTGCCCTGATCCAGTTTCGCAGTGATGCTTTTTAACCGATCCTTTAAAGCTGCTGATCCGGTGCTATCAATAGCTTCTTCTAATTCAATTCTGATATCCGGCGACAAAGTTCCGGCTTCCAGCTTACTCAACTGTTGCGCAAATACCGGCTGCGATTGTGCTACCGGCACTTTACCCAAGGTTAATAAGGCTGCCTGTTTTTCTTCCGTGGATTTGGTATTGATCACATCCGACAAGAGGCTCGCCATCAGGTCAGCAGGCAAAGTTGCCTTGCCCAGCAGATCAATACCTGCAACACGCACTTCTTTTTCCTTATCGGATAGTGCCTGTTTAATAGCATCACCCATGTTTTCATATTTCAGCTCCGCCAATGATTGGAGGGCAGCCCTCCTTACTTTGGGATCGGAATCTTTTTTGAGTACGGAACCCAACACCTGGGTAGCCGGACGAATCTGCAATTTACTCACGGCTCTTGTAGCCGCTAATCTAACAGCAGCATCCCGGTTCGACAGCAAGCTAATCAGTGGCTGCCCGGCCTGCTGCTGAACAGGAGCCGGATCCCGCTTTACCTCTCCCCTTAACCGGCCATCTACTCTGTCCAACACGGAGGGCTTCACCCAGGTACTCAGGGCCGTGATGGCTTCCACCCGCATGGGTGCAGGCTGTGTCTCCATAGCTGCATAGGCCAACAGGTTTTGCATTGCTTTTTCTGTTCCTACTCTTAGGTTAGCATTGATCGCTCTGCGGATCAGTGCTTCATTTTTAAAACTGGTTGTGGCCAACAAATCACCCAATGCCGGAAGAGCTTCGGGAATCGACAAATCATCATTGATCGCACGGGCCGTTTCTGTTACAATGAATTCATTGCTGTCTTTCAAGAAGACCGCTATCCCCGGATTTGCCATCCGACGCAACGCCACTACTGCGGCAATGCGCAAGGCAGCAGAGCTATCATTCACCAGGGCCAAAACAGGTTTCGCATCTCCGATTCTTGCCAGGGCCAGGCTACCCGCATGTCTTAGATAAGCATCTTCATCATTGTTTGCGCGCAGCATTTCAATGATTGGCTGCACGGCAGGTGCATGTGCTATTCTTCCCAATGCTTCGGCTGCAAAAAAACGTACCCTTGCCTGCTCATCTTTTAACAGAGGAAGCAATTCTGCTCCTGCTGCTTTGTATTTGATATCTCCCAACCATTTCGCTACCTGGCTGCGGATCTCGTGATCTGCATCTTTTAAGTAAGGCAGCAATACCTGCGCATGACTATCCTTCTTCCTGGCCAGCTGACAGATACCCCAAACTGCGTGTATACGTGCCAGTTGGTTATCAGTTTGCTTCAGCGCGGCTTCAAAAACCTTCCTGGACTTCTCCCCTCTTTTCGCGAGTTCAAACTGGGCTTTCAGGCGTATCCGCATGTCTTCATGGCTTAGCAAGTTGCTCAGTTTCTGTTCTTCTTCCTTACTGAAATCTGCCGCCAGCAAGGCTTTTACCTGTTTTCTGAGTTCTGTTGCCGCCAGCTTTTCATCATCCAGTTTCCAGATCCGGCCAAATACACCTGTGCCCCAGCCATCGATCCAGTCGGCGATGTACAAAGCTCCATCCGGACCAAAATCCAGCCCCGTTGGCAACACGCCACCCACTACTTTTTTGGTAGTCCCTAATTCAAAGCTGGCCCCTTTTGGTTTCAGCGTAAATCCATGCACACCGGATCCGGCTGCATTGCCCACAAACTCTGCTACAAAAAAATGATTTTTATATTCCGGACTCAGGGCTGTACCGGGGTTGTAAACAAAGCCAGCCGGACCGCTAACATAATTCGTGATACATGGGGTGATATAGGCTGCCTGTCCATCCCAGCGCGGCAGATACATTTTCTCGTCCATCCAAACTTTGTAGGTGTTGTTATCGGGGTCATTGTATTTACCATATTGCCAGTTGGACCGCCAGCCGGCATCGGAACCATTCACGATATATACCAGGCGTTCTTTTTCTCCTGCATGATCACCATCATTGTCTTCACTAATCAGATTTCCATACTGATCAAACGCAAACTCATGTGTATTGCGCAATCCATGTGCGAAGATTTCAAAATCAGAACCATCCGGATTGGAACGTGCAATCACGCCACTGTTGGGATGTTCCCATTTGGTGCCGTCAGGACCTTTACCATTAAAACCAATATCCCCGATCTGCCAGTAAATCTTGCCGTCGGGGCCCATCTCCACGCCCGACATACCATGCCCGCTGAATCCAATATGAACACCATAGCCGGTTGAGATGGAGGTCTTTTCATCCGGAATGCCATCGCCGTTTTTATCTTTCATTCTCCACAGATCGGGTGCTACGGCTACATAGAGATCATTGCCATCCGCCAGCACACCACCAGCTACATCGGTAACTTCATCATGAAAATCATTCACTACCATTCTGGAACGATCTGCCACTCCATCACCATCTGCATCTTCCAGGCGATAAACTACTTCTGTCTCAACTGTCAGGTCCCGCCAGTCGCGGAAACTATCCCCGTTTACATCTGTCAGCCAGCCATTTCGGGCACTGTTTTCCGGCGCCAGTTCCGTATGCAGGAATTTTCGTCTATCCTCCACCGTTTGCAAAGAGATGGAGGCGATTTCCCAATCGCGGTGTCCGCGGATATCAAATTCCGAGTTCACCTGTCGATTCGTTTTATTGTAATATACTCTCCCGAGGTCATCGATATCAATTGCGACCGGTGAAATCACCAGCGAATCGATGCCCCAAAGTTTCATGGTCAGGTTGCTGCCACTATCTACTGGCGGATTGATCAGTTTAGCTACAGAATCAGCAAACCTGCTGGTATAGGCCGGTTCAAATTCTTTAACGGGTAACGGATCGGTTTTATCTTTACATGCATATGCAAAAAACAGCAGACCTACTGCAAGAGCACCATATTTCATAGACAGCACTTTGTTGGAATTTAGGAATAGATGTAAAAATTACGCTTTTTCCGCTCAGCAGCAAAGTCTGTTACAGATTGGATAAAAATCGCTAAAAAATTGGCTATTTTCATCCTTATGAAGCAGTTCTCCTTCACCTTTTTATTCCTACTAACAGTCGTTCTCTGCTATGGTCAGGGTGCAACAGGAATCAAGTGGTACAACCCGTTGGATGCCGGAATCCCGGTTATTGAGGGCAGGCTCTGGCAATCCGGGCTTGATCAGCCGTATGACAGATTACCTGCCCATGCGATTCAGGTGGTAAGAAAAGAAGTGATGAACCTGGCCAGGAATTCAGCTGGTACTTATATCCGGTTTACAACCACTTCAAATAACATCACAGTAAGATACCAGGTAGCAGGTAACTTACAATTACCGCACATGCCGGCAACCGGTGTGAGTGGTGTAGATCTGTATGCAATAGATCAGAAGGGGACCTGGCACTGGATGCGCGGAAAATATTCATTTGGCGATACCATTCGTTATAATTTCAGTCCGGTTGACACCACCATTCAGTTAAAAGAGTTCCGGCTTTATTTGCCACTATACAATACAATAAGATGGATGGAACTGGGTGTACCTGGAACGCGCTCACTCCAATGGGTAACCGCAACTACGGATGCACCTGTTGTTCTGTACGGAACCTCAATTTTGCAGGGCGCCTGTGCCAGCAGGGCCGGACTGGCATGGACCAATATTTTGGGAAGAAAAATCTCCCAACCACTGGTCAACCTGGGATTTTCCGGAAACGGAAGAATAGAGAAAGAATTGATTGATTTGATTGCAGAAAAACCTGCAAAACTGGTAGTACTGGATTGCATGCCCAACCTGAGTAGTCTGTCTACCTATCCAAAAGCGGAACTATTGAAGCGGTACCGGTATGCGGTAGAAAAACTCCGGGCGGGTAACCCCAAACTGCCCATTCTGCTGGTGGAACATTGCTGCGGATTGCCAGGCACCAACCTCGACAGCGAACAACGAGCTGCCTACCAGCAGGCAAGTGAAACCATTGCCTCTATTTACGAACAATTACAAAAGGAGGGGCACCAGCAACTCTATCTGCTAACCGCTCCAACCATCAATTTTGATCAGGAAAGCACAGTTGACGGCACCCATCCCAATGATATAGGAATGATGAAATATGCGGAGGCCTATGAACAACTCATTGGCCGGATATTTTCGTCGATGAACTAGGATTCTTCTCCGGGTATCCATCCTTCGACTTTTCATAGGTCCCCTTTTCCTCATTCTGATTCTCCTTGTATGGAGGCTTTTTGGAAGTAGAGCGGGGTTTCGTAGCTCTTGCTACTTTTTTCTTTTTGTCCAATGTGGAGGAGTTGGTTGACTTTTCCATAATTGAATGATTTATCAGGAAAGTAAGATGCGACATTCTTCCGCGCAATGCCGGCAGAGCGTAGCACATTCTTTACAATGATCATGTTCGTGCTTTTCACATTCCATAGCGCAGGACTCACAGATTTCTGCGCATAAGGGTAAGAGTGAAAACACAAACGGACTCTGCATGGAAAGTAGTTCTGCCATTGCCTTACAAATAGTGGAACATTCCATATCTAATTGAATGCAATTCCGCATATGATGCAGGTGTTCTTCCTTCAAACAACTGGCTGCGCAGTAGCTGGAAGCTGCATAGGCCCTTAAACAGGCATCTACACAGGCTTTGTATTTTACGTGAAGATTATCCATGTTGTTGTGTTTTATCCTTACAGTAAAAAAATCCTGCCAGCCGCTATTAAAGAAGCGTTAATCTGAAGCGCTTAGAGGGCTGGCAATTGATGTGCCGATACTGGATTGAGCATCGACTGAAGCAATTCCTTCAACTTCTGTGTATTGGAATGAATCGACAAGACAACCATATTTGCTGCCGAATAGTAGAATTTCATCAGGCGCTCCGGTTTCTGTCCGGTAAATAACCATTTCCAGCCACAGTGCGCGTTTTCCATATGCAGATCCAACTCTGCGAGTCCTTTGCAAAAAGAAGTATCCGGTAAATCCATAGTACCACCCATGAAATACAATTGCCCTTTTCCTGTTGGTGGCAGGCATTGAAAAATTTCCGGCAATAACTGAATAGTAGCTTCGGGTTTTGAAAAATCATCCTGAATTAACAGAATGAAATCATTGGCAGGTATGCCCAGTGCCTGGCGCGCCTGGATACGATCCATTGGCACAAAATTGATTGTTCTGTAATCACGGCGTTCGCCGGAGATGAACTGAATATCACCCAGGGTGAAAGAACCTGGCAAGGCAAGGCGGGCTTCATTGGATAAGATAGCGCTGTTTCTCATGCTAAATACACCAAAAGAACTATGCCAGTAATGTTACAGGGGAAGGCCTGGCCAAATCAATTGAATTGGGGCATTTTAACCTCAATTTAATGTGGCGATTCCTACCCCAATTCAAGGAATGTTTCATCTAACAAACGAACCAGCCTGTCGGCATTTTTCTTATTAAATACCATCGGCGGTTTAATTTTTAATACATTATGATAGGGTCCGTCTGTACTAAGTAAAAAGCCTTTCCTTTTCATCAGTTCAACCAGCAGATCAATTTCAGGAACGGCGGGCTCCAAGGTTGTTTTATCTTTTACAAGTTCCACGCCGATAAACAATCCATGCCCACGAACATCGCCTATAAGCGCATGTTTTTTTGCAAGATCCCTAAGTAGTGCTAGCAAATAGTTGCCGGTTTCCAATGCATTTTCCTGCATTTTTTCTTCCTGAATAACCTGTAATACCGTTTTTCCCGTAACCATGGAAACCGGATTTCCTCCATAGGTATTAAAGTATTCCATGCCATTATTAAACGCATCTGCTAATTGCTCTGTTACCACAACTGCTGCCAGCGGATGGCCATTTCCAATCGGTTTCCCCATAACTACCATATCCGGCACCACGTCCTGCAATTCAAACCCCCAGAATCTTTCGCCGACCCTGCCGAAGCCTACCTGAACCTCATCTGCGATGCAAACACCTCCTGCTTTTCTAACTTTTTCATAAACGGCTTTAAGATACCCGGCCGGTAATGGAATCTGGCCGCCAACACCGAGTAATGTTTCACAAATAAATGCTGCCGGCTTCTTACCATCCTCCGCCAGCGTTGAAATTATCCGGTCTATATCAGCTGCATATTTTTCTCCCCCAAGCGGATCTGCTGATTTGTAGGGGCCCCGGAAACCATCCGGATTCATCGCTTTGTGTATATAGGGCATTTTACCAAATCCCCCTTTTCCATCAAACTTGTAAGGACTCATTTCTATGGCAGTGGTAGAGGTACCATGGTACGCATGATCCAATACAATAACATCCTTTTGTCCAGTAAAATGCCGGCTCATTCGGATCGCGAGGTCATTGGCTTCACTGCCGGAATTGGTAAAATAACAAACTTTCAAACCGGGAGGTAGTGTGGCCGTCAGCATTTCTGCATATTCCACCAAATGATCATTCAGGTAGCGGGTATTTGTATTAAGTGTAGCCAATTGCCTTTGCATTTTTTTTACAACAACGGGATGACAATGTCCAACATGACTAACATTATTTACACAATCAACATAGGTATTGCCTTTATCATCATACAAATACTGCAATGCACCCCGTACAATTTTCAGATGTTCCCGGTAGCTGATACTAAGATTTTTACCCACCAGTTCCTTTCGTCTGCGCATTAAATCATCATAAGCGTCTGGCTGTTTAGTACTAATATCCGGCATCATACAAGCTTCCCTTAACGCCTGCTGTACCCGCATTGGATTTAGCTCAATCCACTGATACAACAAGCGCCAGGCAGGCTCCTCCGAAACAAAGTGATGTTCATTACTACTGTCGGCATATCTCTTCATCGCCGCCTTTGTAACACTTATACATAAACGAGCTGCTATAAGATAGTACAGCAGATCTGCTTCCCGTTCAGTTATTGGATACTGTGAATGATACCCTTTTACTACTTGAACAGCAGCCTCCAGCGGGTGCTCTTTATGCATTATTGCATAGGTACAGGCAACAGCCAGATTGTTAATCAGCGGGGCATACACCATATCCCCAAAATCGATCAGACCCACAACTGCATCCTGCTCAGTTAACACATTGTAATCATTTGCATCGTTGTGTATGCAGGCTTTTCTTAGCGAATTCAGCACAGGTAACACATTCATTTCAAATTGCAGCAAAAAATAACCAACCATTCGCCTTTTCTCGGGATCCAGGATAGTATGAAGCTGTGGTTCTACATCCAGGGCATTGGATATATCCCATTCGTACTGACGATGCAGGGCTAAATGATGAAAGTTCTGAAGGGAGGCATCCATCTTTCCCAAAAATTGACCGAGGTCTCCCAATAAAGCCGCAGAGTGCCCGGACCGGTCAACTAAAAAACAACCATCCAGGAAGGTTAACACCCGGATGGTGTAAGTATGCTCACCCTGTTTACAGGTTACCAACAAATCCCCCGCTGTTGTGGGAAGTATTTCCTGGAACAGCTGTGGGATGGAAGACAGCCTCAGATGTTGTAAAATTGCCAGTTGGGCATCAATAAAATGGCGGGAATGTTCCGGACCAGCAACTTTACAAATGTAGCGTTTGTTATCAGGTGTGGTTACCAGTGCATTTTGTTCGTCATAGCCAGCCAGAAGCTGAACGGAACACACTATACCATAATGCTGATGCAATAGCTCTTTAAGTTGGCTGGCAGTTAAATACATATACTACTTATTTTTTTATTTGTAAGCTACAAGTCATTCCAATAGGGAATGGAGTAACTGAAGCTGAAAGGTAAACTGATAGTCCTGGTAAGGAAGCGTATAGATAGCATGCGTTTTAGCACCCCAGCTATTATCACCTCCCACACCCATTTGCATTAAATCTACATTTAACCAATAATAAGAATCTTTTATTACTGTTGAACCATGAATGTTTTTAGTTCGGTTAAACTCGATTTTACTTCGGTTAAAGGGCAGTACACCAAACGAAAAAAGTGAATCCGAACAAATTTGAATACCCATTTTATTTTTTGCCAACATACGCAAGTAACGTGTATCGGTACGATATCCGGATTCCTGAGCCCGGGAATAGGGATGAAACAAGCTATCAGCGGATTGTTGGTAAAGATCTATATCTGCTGCTGATTTTCGATCTGAATAATTATCAAATGGTCCCCTCCCAAACCATTCCACTACATTGAACCGGTCATCCACCAGAAGTCTCCATCCGAACCTGGGCAGTTCCGGAAAGCGTTCCCCTTGAACTGACATCATAGCCGAAACCTGCATTTCTCCCGAATGACCAATCTTATAGGTTGTCTTATAGAGCGCTTTTACTGATGGAAAGTAGTGCCGGGTAACAACCATCCAACCACTATCAGCAAGTTGTTGAATATCAAAATATAGAAGTTGACTGGAATCCACTGCCCGTTGCCAGACAGAAGCCCTGAGCTGGAGGCTGTTGCCGATATCATTATCAGTTACTGCCCTCCAAAAATCAGGAAGCATCGGTGCCTTCATGAAATTCTCACCTTTTGTTCCTAATACTGTTAACCATCCGGTAGTTCTATTAAACCCAATCGTGATTAAATCATTCTCCAGGCGAAAGATGGTACCGGTGGTATCAATGCCAGGTGATCGGTTATAGGAAGGAACTACCCGGCTAATTTTTCTGGTTCCGGGTAAGGCAAATTGCATATCTGCCACAACATGATTAGCGGGTAATAAATCAGCAGACTCCTTATTGATCAGTTCCAGGTGAATAAAAGACAGGTTCTCAATCAAACTTTCCGCTTCTGCCAAAGGAAGCTGAATTATCGTATCCCTACCGGCTGGTATGATCAAGTTTTCAATAATGCCTTCCGCTACAATTATTCCATTGGATTTTACGCCCCACTTCAGCTCATGCTTACGAATCGTTTTAAAATCATACCTGTTTTTAATTTTTACACCTTTACTAAACGGTATTGATTCAAATAAGACTGGCTGATATATTTTTCGCACTTCATAAGCCTGGGGATGTGGCTTTTTGTCTGCCTGAAATAAGCCATCCGCACAAAAACTGGTATCGCTGGTTGCCCCTACTTTACCCAGATCACTCCCATAAGCCCAATACCATTTCCCCGTTTCTTCTTTTCTCAGAAAAGTCTGGTCCGAAAAATCCCATATAAAGCCACCCTGCAATTGTGGATAGCGGTAAATTAAATCCCAATACTCATTCAAATTCCCTCCACTATTCCCCATCATATGTGCATATTCGGAAAGGATTAATGGACGCGAACGCCATTCCCTGACATACTCCAATAATACAGGAGCTGATTTATACATGGGACAGAAAATATCCGTGAATGCATTATCTCCTGCTTCTTCATATTGAACCGGCCTTGTCTTGTCGCGCTTATGAATCCAACGGTAGGTCGCTTCAAAATTTTTCCCAAATCTGCTTTCGTTACCAAGAGACCAGGTAATAATGGAACAAAAATTCTTATCGCGCTCTACCATTCGGATGGTTCTATCCAGATAGGCAGCTTTCCAATCGGGATGATCAGACAGTGTTTTTAGAGGATGAAAGGCCATTCCGTCACATTCAATATTAGCTTCATCCACAACATATAAACCGTATTGATCACATAACTCATACCATTCTTCTGCATTTGGATAGTGGCTGTTGCGTACAGCATTAATATTAAAGGCTTTCATTAGCCGTATATCTTCTATCATAGACTCACGGGTAATTACTTTACCCGTAATCATATGATGTTCATGCCTGTTCACTCCTTTCAACTTTATAGCTTTACCATTGAGCAGCAATAGTCCGTTGCGCACTTCCACTTTTCTAAATCCAACCTGTCTTTTAATCGTTTCAAGGATCCTGCCTTTTTTATTTCGATGTATCAGAACCATAGCATAGAGATTCGGCTCTTCAGCATTCCATGATTTCACATCCGGTATTGTGAAAGAAAAATAGACCGAATCATTCTTAATCCCATGTATCTTCGAAACAATCTGCCTGTGTTCGGGAGTTGCAGTAAAGAGTTTCAATTCCAAACTTCCTAACCCGTCTTTCCTTACCCCTTCCAGTGCCACTGAAAGGGCGAAAACTCCATTTTGATAGGTTGCATCCAGTCCTGCTTCCACAAAAAAATCCCGTATATGATAAGGCGGTCGCCGGATCAACAGCACTGATCTTTCAATCCCACTAAGCTTCCACATATCCTGTCCTTCGAGATAAGTACCATCAGAAAACCGGAAAACCTGCAGCGCTATTGAATTCTTCCCTTTTTTCAACAACCTGCTTATATCAAATTCAGCGGGTGTTTTACTGTCTTTACTAAATCCTGCATACTGGCCATTAACCCAGCAATAGAAAAAAGAATTGACTGCCCCAAAACGCAAATAGATTGCTTCACCGCTCCAATCTTCGGGTAATTCAAAGTTGCGGATGTAAGAACCTACGGGGTTAAAATCGGCAGGAACATAGGGTGGGTCTGGTGGTATTGGATATTCCACATCAGTGAATATATAGGAATCATATCCCTGTGTTTGCCAATTAGAGGGCACCCGGATGGTATCCCAGGTACGGGAGTCGAACTCATTTCTGTAAAAATCCATTGGACGCAGAGCCGGATTATTCACCAGTTTGAACTTCCAGGTTCCATCAAGGCTTATCACTGCTCCGGAATCAGCAGGCAAAAACCAGGCATGCGCCGGCACCGTATTAAAAGATACAGCTTTCGGATTTTCCCAGTCATTTAGCTGCTGCGACCAACTCAATGTAGTTATAAAAAAAGCCAGGGACATAGCAATGATCCTGGCGTTGAAGAATTTATTCATTTGATTCGATTACCAGTTGGCGGCCTGTTGGCTGTTAGGATTCTTATTAATTTCAGCCAGCGGAACAGGGTAAATATCATGTTTCCCATCTATGAAATTACTAGAAAATTCATGCTGATGAAGCGTCATGACGCTTTTAATTTTTTCAGGAGCAACCTTACTTTGGCTCCATCGATACAAGTCGCTCCATCGTATTGTATACTCCATAGACAATTCACAAGGACGCTCATGATGCCGGATCTGCTGGCGGAGCAACTCTTTGTTTAAAGCAGCCAGTGGTGCAGCTTTTGAACGAATGCGCACCTGGTTAACCAACTCCAGCGCTTCCGCAGTTTCACCTAGTTCATTTAAAGTTTCAGCCTGCATTAACAGCACATCAGCATAACGCATCAGATGAATATTTTGTCCGGTATAAAAACCATTATCCGCAAGATCCGTAGGGGTTGTATATTTTTTGAAATACACGGAATGATTCAGATCATTTTTCACATCAGCATATTTTTTTATTACACCCGGCTGATCAACTACTGCTGCTTTCGAATCAGGATCATCAAAGAAAATTGTTCCATATACCCGGTCACTGTATCCTCCATCCAGGCGTTTATCCTTTTTGAGTTCTACCTCCAGCCAGCTGGAAGGATAAAAAAGCTCCCACCCATTCAGGGCATAGGGACTCACTTCCCAGGGCATAGGGGTACGCTCATCGTTTCCATTCATCCGGTCAGCGGAAAACTGAATTTCAAATAACGATTCTACGCCGTTTTCTGCCAACCCATTAAAGTTATCTTCAAACTTATTCAACAGTTGATATTTTCCGCTGGCAATTACCAGATCAAAAGCCGCAGCCGCCAGTTCAAATTTTTCCTGAAAAAGATAGGCTTTACCAAGATATGCCTGCGCTGTAAACTTAGTTACCCTTCCCTTTTCGAGATCTCCTCTTGAATCTGGCAAAACGGAAACGGCTTCTTTCAGGTCATTTTCAATCTGCGCCCAAATAGCAGGGGATGGTGAAGGAGCGGGATAAAAATCTGCATTAGATGCCGGCAAGCTGGTTATTAATGGAATATTGGTAAAATAACTTTGAAGAAGTAAATAAAAATGAGCCCGAAGGAATTTTGCCTCCCCTATCAAACTGGCTTTTTCTTCGTCGTTTAGTCCATTTTGTGCATTGGATGAAATAGCAGGAATATTTTCAATACATTGATTGGCGCGGTTAATTCCAGCGAAACACATATGCCAAAGATTGGTAAAACTGCTTTCATCTGTTGTATACGTAAAGGATTGAAGGCTTTTACCGTACCCTTCTGCTTTGTTATTAATTATTTCATCTGTCTTATATCCGGCAGCTACATAGGTTTCTTCAAACCATGTCCACTTGGATCCATCTGCAGCCTGAAGAGCAGCATAGGTAGCCGTTATGGCTTGTATTGCCTGTTCTTTTGTTTTCCAGAAAGAAGAGCCCGACAGCTCATTTCGGTTTTCTTTGTCTAAAAAACTTTTACTACATGCGGATACACCTAAAACACACACCAGCAGCAAGTTAGCGTATATTGTTGTTTTTGTCATGGCAGTTGATTGAATCGGTAAGTCAATAAATTAAAACTCCAGGTTTAGTCCTGCAAAAAATGTACGGGAAAGAGGGTATAGTCCTCGGTCAACTCCTCTGGCAAAAGAAGAATAATTGACAACACCCGGATCATACCCCGAATAGTTGGTAATGGTAAAAACATTACTTGCTCCCAGGTAGACCCGGAACATTTGCAATCCCTTTACGCTGAAGCGATATCCGAGTTGCATACTTTTTAACCGGATATAAGAAGCTTTTTCAAGAAATAAATCAGACGGTCTTCCCATATTTCCGTTGGCATCAATTACAGAAACTCTGGGGATAGAACTATTCGGATTTTGAGGGGTCCAGGCATTTAACAGATCAGCAGACTTATTAAAAATGGTATTTTGATACATCAACCGTTTGGCTCCATTGTACATATAATTCCCCTGGGTACCTTGAAAAAACAGATTTAAATCAAATCGTTTATAGGAAAAATTAGACGTAAGCCCGAATTCGATTTTGGGCAACCCGCTTCCCATATAAACCCGATCAGCATCATTGAGCTCACCATCTTTGTTTACATCTACAAATCGGATATCACCTAATTTAGCATTGGGCTGAATTAGTTTTGCCTCATCCAGTTCTTTCTGATCTTTAATTACTCCGGCAGTCTGATAGAGATAAAATCGTCCAATCTGACCTCCAACTTCTGTTCTGGTAGTCGGAAAGTTATTATAGTCCATATAACCATCGGTGAACGCTTCATCTGCAAATCCAAGTTTCAGAATTTTATTCCTGCTGGCGGAAATGTTGCCGGTTATATCCAGCTTGAACTCCCCTTTATTTTTTCTATATGTTAATGCTATATCGATTCCCTGATTTTGCATTTCACCACCATTCCGGATGGGATTGGATAATAAACCTGCACTGGGAGGAAGTGGTATGGTTACCAGCATATCAGTAGTTCTGGTGCGGAAATAGTCAACGAGCAATAAAAATCGTTCGTTCAACAGAGACAAATCTAATCCCACATTGAAAGTAGCTGATTGTTCCCAACGTATATCAGGGGAAGATGCATTGGTAATAATAGCACCCACTCCTATATTTTGCCGAAGTCCTGAACCAAAAGGATAATTCGTGGTGGGGTTGCCAGAATTGACGGTAGCAGGAAGGTACAAGTAATCCGGAATGCTCTGATTACCCAATACCCCATAACTGGCTCTTACTTTAAAATCGCTGATGGATGTAATCCACTTTTTAAAAAACTCTTCTTCACTTACTCTCCAACCACCTGATACTGAATAAAACGTTCCGTATTTATTGGCATTCGAAAACCGGGATGATCCATCGCGGCGAACACTTGCACCAATCAGATATTTTGCATTATAGGAATAATTCAAACGGGCAAACCAGGAACGCAATGTACTTTCCAGCAAAACACCACCAGCCGACTTATCACCAATTCCTCCATTCAAGGATCCCAGGTCATTGGAAGGCAAATTATTATTACTACCAGACAAACTACGATAGGTTTCTCCTTCCTGGGAAAATCCACCTACTGCATTCAAACTGTGTTTATCGGCAAAAACCTTATTAAAAGTGAACACTGCGTTTAGCACATCCCGGAATTTCCGGTCGCGGAATTCATACAATTGCGCATTGGGGTTTTGCGCCTTGTCTCCCATATAATAGGTGGGAATTTTGGTATAGCTATATCCCTCGCTCGAATTAAATCCATATTGCAAACGAAAACTTAATGATTCCAAAACCTGGTATTCTCCAAAAATATTACCAATAAAATAGGCTGGCTCATCCCTGCTTGTAACGAGGGTCTGGTAACCAACCGGATTTATGGCATCACTCATCTGGAATCCGATCCTGGCACCAAATCCACCATCATTATCCTGATCGAATAATTTATGATGAGGCACTCGGTTAATCATCTCATATATCAGTGGGTAACCGGCATTCTGACCATTTGATCTGCTTTCGTTCGACCCTTGCAATAAACGGCGGTTGGTTTTGGAATATGTAAATGATTCGCCGAATTTAAATTTGCCTTTTGTCAGGTCTGAATTTACCTGGATATTATAGCGTTCAAAATTCGAATGAATGGCAACCCCTTCCTGTGAAAAGCGGCCAAATGAAACATTCATCCGCATATCTTTTGTGCCACCTGATATCGAAACGTCAATTTTATTTTCGGGTGCCGTTCTAAAAAAAGCATCCTGCCAATCCGTATCAGGGTATTGCTGGGCCTGACCACTCGCATCTGTATACGTATCCGACTGGATGAAATCAAGTGGTGTTGTACCATCGTTCGCTGCTACTTGTTTCAGGATGGCATTATACTGCGCACGGTTTGCCAATGGCAATTTCTTTGCCAACTGGCTGATACCGTAATAGGTATTTACACCAATTACAACTTTTCCGGCTCTTCCTCTTTTGGTCGTAACCATAATAACACCATTAGACGCTCTGGAACCATATATCGTAGCAGCTGATGCATCTTTTAATACATCAATTGATTGAATGTCATTTGGATTTAGCGCATTAATATCCCCGGGTATGCCGTCAATAACATATAGTGGCTCATTGTTTCCAATGGTAGATAGTCCGCGAACCAAAACAACCGGCGGCGCACCAGGATCTCCGGAGCCCGGAGCCGCATTAACACCAGCTACTTGTCCCTGCAGCATTGTTGCTATATTACCACCGGTCAGCTTCTCCATGTTTTTGGTATTTACCGAAGAAACAGCCCCAATGATGTCTCGCTTGCGTTGAGTACCATAGCCCACAACTACAACCTGGTCCATTTGTTTAGTGGTTGGTTGTAACACAACGATTAATTGATCACGACCCCGAACTTGTTCAGTAACCGGTTCATAGCCAACCAGGCTAATATCCAGTATACTGTTGGCAGGAATATTCGTAAGACTGAACTTACCGTTATCATCGGAGGCAGTACCCATGCCAGTATTCCGAACCCGAATAGAAGCACCAGCCAACCCTTCGTTTGAAGCATTTCGAATGAATCCGGATATGTCCACAGCAGGTGCGCCGGTTTCTCTGAAACGAGTTGCCATTGGCTTTACCAGAATTATATCTTTTTCAATCTTAAATTCAAGTCCTGCCTGCTGACCTATCACTTGTAATAATTCCGTTAGTGTTCTTCTTTTTTTCTCCAGATTAATACCAGGACGGGTCGAAAGATCCGCTTCATTGTAAGAAAACTTTAGCGATGTTTGAGCAGCAATTTGTTTGAAAACTGTTTTAAGCGCCGTTCCCTCAAATCCCAGTTCCGTAGATTGGGTTCCCGGATTTTGCCCCTGAGCAATTAAAGTTTCCGGAATTGTTATCAATAAGAAAAGTAATGGGAACAGCATCCTGGTACACCATCTTAAGGTGCGACTTGTTTTTTTCATATAGCAGCGTTATTAGTAGGTTATTAGTCCGAAAGCAGAATAATCTTTTTATCTTGAAACTTATGAGAAAGCCCGGTTACATAGGATATTGCAGCCAACACGTCATTTAATGCCTTATTATTAAACTCTCCATTCAACCGAATTGTCTTTCGTACATCCCCTTCCAGTTGCACTTCTACTCCAAACCAGGATTGAAGCTGTTGCCTGATTTGTTCAGGAGATGAATTAAGGAAAATCAATTTCCCCTCTTTCCAATTTTCTTCCGTTATCAGATTGAAATTGTCAACTTTAAATAAACCACTTTTTTTATCGGCTTCTAGCTGCTGACCAGGCGAAAGCAAGGTTGAAAGGCTTTTTTTCTTATCCTGGGTAATCTGCACACTCCCTTCCAAAAGTGTGGCAATTACAACCTTTTCAAATGCATAGGAACGAACTTTAAAACTCGTACCAACCGCTAACACCTTTGTGCCAGACGCATGAACAGAGAATGGCATCTCTTTATTTGGGGCCACTTCAAACAAGGCTTCTCCTTCGAGTTTTATAGTCCTGCCCGAAGTATTAAAAGAAACGGGTATTTTGACGGAGCTATTAGAATTTAGTGTAATTAATGACCCATCAACAAGTTCTATTTTCTTACGCTCCCCGATACGGGATTCCACAATTTCATACGCCAATTTGCTTTGGGATACAGGGGACGTCGTTATCCATTTACTCCACTGATACCCCCCAAAAAAGAGCAGTAAAGCTGCAGCAATCGCAACTACCGGCTTCAGTCTCCTGGAAAGTCCTAAAAATTTCTGATTCTTTCGATTGACAGCTGCATTGCCCGCTACAACCGCAGCCTTTAACTTTTCCAGCTCTACCTGCTTTTCCTCCCGGGTCAAACGAATACCAAGCGAAAACAAAAGTTTCCGGGCGGCTTCCAATTTTTGTTCCTGTTCAGGATACGCAGCCAACCATTCCCGCCATTGGGCACTTGCTTCCTCATTGGTGCCCAAACAATAATGTACAAATGAGTCATCCAAAAGCAACTCCTCGATAGTATAATTCAGGTAGTTTGGCATATCAGTCTCTTTTATAAAGAGGAAGTATTCAAATCAGTTTTACTAAAGAAATCTGCTTTTTTTTAAAATTTCTCAACAACTATTAAAAACAGTAAAAAAAGCTCCCAGTCAGATAATTCAGTCCGAAGCCGGGCAATGGCTGAATGTATGGTGTTATAAACTGTCCGTACCGTAGTATTGGATTGCTCTGCAATTTCTTCATAGCTCAATTCTTCAAAAAAACGTTGTTGAATAAATTGGCGCTGACGGGCAGAAAGTGTATTAAGTGCTACTTTTATTCTCGTTTTACGCAAGTTATCGAGTTCATGACCAATCAATGCATCCTCATAGGATGATTCGGTAAGCAAGCCTGGAGAAAGCTCACCTACAGTTGGATTTTTTGAATTTTCTTTCTGAATTGACCGAAACAACTCTCTCTTGAAACATATAAATAAATAACCCTGTACATTATCTACTTCAGGAAGGCTGTCCCGCTTTGTCCATAATGCTAAAAAAACCGAACTTATAGAAGATTTAACCAATTGGGAGTCTGGCACAGCAAGCATTCCAAACCGGTAGAACTGATCATACACTACCTGAAAAAGCTGATAAAGACCATTTTCCTTTCCCAGCAACATATCCTGCCAGAACTGTTTTAACTGCTGCTGGGTCGAATCTAAGTAACTTCCTTTCATGCGTTTAGATACGGAAAACTACCAAATATAAATAAGATAATACCGACAAACCTCCTGCAAATAAAACGTCCCGTTCAAAACGGGACGTACCTTCTACCTAACCATAGCCAACCTGAAAAGAATCAAAATGCCAGCCAGTACTTACTTAATTACTATTTTACCACGCATTACCTCATGAAGGCTACAATAATAAGTGGCTGAATCCAACACCTCAAGCGTCCAGCTATTATCGGGTTGCAAGGGGCCAGAACTCCATTTTTTATTTCCCAATTCGGTAATATCATGCGCCACCATATCTTTATTGACAAATTCAATTTTATCTCCCCTATTGACTGTGATTGCTGCAGGCAAAAACTTCATTTGACTGATTTCAACCCTATGAATCTGCTGAACAGGATGATCAGATGTTGCTTCCTCCTGCACAGGATCCGTTATCGCATTCCCACATCCAACAGCTATCACTGCCACCAATAAACCAGCAGAAAGGAGCTTAATATATTGTTTACTAAACTTCATTTCGATATGTTTTTGTGTAACATCTCAGCATGTGAAAGATGTGTTCTCAAAGCGGGAAGCACTTTTTCCAGCAATGCTTTTACCTCTGAATTTTCGGTTTCGGGAATTAAAATAGTTTCCACAACATTTATCACAGCTTTATGGTAGGCAACTTCATTCTGGATATAAAAGGTATCGAATGCCTTTCCTTTTTTTGCATTCAATGCCGCCTTTGTTTTCTTTGCATCATCCAATAACTTACTGGTAAGATAATTATCCTTAGGAGTAACCTTTAAACGCTGTACCAGCGCCACCGCCTGCCCGATAACTGCCTGGTGATCATTCTTCATCGTTTTTGCAAAATTGATTACTTCCGGATTGGAGGAACGCTCTAAAGCAATAGCAGCATAATCAATATCTATCTGATTTGCCGTTACTGCTACAGATGCCACTTCCGGATCAGAAAGTTTAGCAGTCTGCTGTGCCTGAACTGTAAGATCAGTTAACTCTACTATGTCACATTAAGTTCTTTGAATTTTTCTGGGTCGAAATGCAGGTCGG
>VFQN01003214.1_pt1 | contig 23802 bp, 38 predicted proteins | sample 3512371 | NCBI WGS metagenome assembly VFQN01 (sample SAMN10412370, study PRJNA504923) | tailings metagenome | isolation source: Replicate 2 from Balatoc abandoned mine | place: Philippines: Itogon, Benguet | collected 2017-08-28
TGGGTTGGGGGTTCACGGGGTTTGGGCTTTGGTGGTGCTGGTGCTTCCTTTTCCGGGGTGGGCTTTGGCCTCCCGCTGGCCTGTCCCTTCCCGCCTCCTTACCTGTAAACCTTTCCAAAAAAAAAAAAAAAAAAAAAAAAAAAAAACCCACGGGTCGGTGCACGTCAGCGGGCTGCCGTACACTCCTACAGCGGCGCAGGAGGCGCCATGCCGTACACCCAGGAGAGGGGAGCCGTACTGCCCGGTTTCGGAGAGCGCGACGTTGACCTCCTGGATGCCATGCTGGACGAGCTGGAGCAGCAGCCCTGGCCCCTGGCCTCCAGGGCTGGCAGCAGCAGCTGCTGCAGCAGCAGCAAGGAGCTCAGCGGCGGCGACACCGGCCGCGATGCAATGCGACAGCTGCAGCCGCAGCAGCAGGACCTGAGCCTGCTGCTCACCAAGCGCGTGCGTCTGGACCTCCTGGGAACAGGCAGGGTGGCGGCGGCGGCGGTGGCGGCGGCGGCAGCGCCCAACCAGGGGAGCTCCCCTGCGCCCAACAGTGCCTTTTCTCCCCCCATGGAGCCGAGGGCGCAAGTGGTGCACCAGGGCTGCGCACCTTGGCACGTCAATGGACCGCTGTCCCTGAAGCGCATGTGGGAGGAGGAGGTCTTCGACGACTTGTGCGAGATATGCGACGCCGCTGCGGCTGCGGCGTGGGTGTAATGGCGCGCTGCGACTGCAGCTGCTCGCTGCTGCTGCTGCAGGGGATGCATGCCGCAAAGTACATTAGCCAAGCTGTACAAAGAGCGAGGGAATATCAGTCCGCATGCGCGGCGAGTCGCGGGGTGCGGTGGGTCTACACTTAATTGCGGCCAGGCGCCAACGTTTGGTTACGAGGATACCTTTGGGGTCTGCTTTGTTACATCTTGTTGATGGTTCAGCCCTTGGCGTACGGACAGTTGTAAAGTTACGGCCACGCAGCCAGTCGTAAGGCTAGCGGGGCTTCTATTTGTAGTCGGCTTGCACTCATAGCTGGGGTCGATCGGCACTGTGGCTGTCGTCCGTCACTGTGCAGGCGATAGCTGCTGCTCCAGCGGCGGGTCCACGTAATGGTCGACAGGGGCCCAGGCCGACCAGCTCGTAGGACCGTCCCAATTGTTTTTATGTGTTGAAAAATTCCTATCATTATGTATATTCTCCGCATTCTCACGTGTGGGTGAGGCGCGCACACTGGGCCTCGTGTCTTCATGGTACTAACCCCTGGTTCTTGGGGAGAGACTGCAAAGCAAGAAGATTGTTGCATTTGCCAGTGCACGCCCATCCGCAGTTGTGGCACTGCACACCGTATGCTGGTTAGGGGTTTGAGTTGGCTGTTCTTTTGAGTTGCGCCCGGTAGGTTTTGGGTAAAGTGATTCTCGCTGTATGTGCGGAAGGCGTCAGGTCATGGTGTCACGTGTACGGCACGGTTTGATTCGTACGAGCTTGGAAGCCTTGTCAGCTCGCGTGCAATGACCGCGTACGTCTTGGCGGTACATGTCACACTTGTACAGGTGTTCAACTTCATATAAAGAGGCTTACATGGTTTGTGACAAGCGGAGTGCGCAGCGGACAGCGCGTCGCAAGTGGGTGTTGCGCCGTCTCTCCGGGCATAGGTCGCCGTGGGACGGACAGGCACATGCGTGGTGTTGTTGCAGCACAATTGTTGCACGCACGCTGATAGGGGGCATGAGATTGTCCAACTCTTCCTGGGGACGGTGACGTATATTGCAGGGTAGTGTGGCCTGTGGCGTGGCTTTGGGATTGCGCTTGCTGTATTTCGTTCATGGCTTTCAGCAGGGGACGAATGGCCCCTGGCTTTCAGGCTACTGGCACGCAGTTTGGTGCGGCGAATGCCGAAGGAGTCACTCAGTTGGCTTGCCTGCAGCCCCCAAGGTCCAACGCTCTAGATCAAATGCCTATTTGTGGTTCAGTGGCGGCAATGTTTGGTAGTTGCTTGGTTGGAAGTTGGTTGGTTACTGGTTGCAAATCCAGCAGCGTATTGGCACAACGTGCGCGACCTGGCTTGGTACTGCACCTTTCAATTGATCAGGTTTGGGAGTGGCTAGCTGTTGCACCTACCTGTCCATGCACCTCTGTTCGCGCATGATTTAATTGGAGTACGGCACGTTGGCGACTGCCATGGCGCATACTGCCCTGAGTTCAGGACTTAACTGGGTGGAAAGCTCTTGTTCGAAGACTGGGCTGGGAGACGTGCACCGGCAGCACGCCGTCACTTGAGAAGAGTTGTTATTGCAGATGCAAAGAAGAAAGCACCATGACCTCCCCTGAGGCACAGACACGCATTCATCCGGCTGCCGGCATGGCAGCTGCACTCGACTTGAGTTTGTGGGCCTCCATGTATGTGCTTCCTTGCGCGTCATTTCGGCTGCACGCGCTGTACCTTATCCTGAGCGCCGGTGGGCGCGACATGTGATGCGCTGGTGAGTGCTGGTTGTCAGGACGAGCGCATTTGCCTGGTGATCCGTTGTGCACGGCGTGCCGGGCTGCTGCGCAGTACTTGATCAAGGTGGTAGCAATGGTGATCGTGGCATGACGGGCAGGGCACGCACCTTATGCGTAACGGCGGGGGTGCAGGGGAAGGTTGTTGCAAGGGACAAGAAAAGGTGGGCCCCCTAGCATGCTCATTTTTCAGTTGCCTGCATGCTGCTGGTACCTGGTGTGACAAGAAGCCGCGGTGTGCACGGCAGGCGTGGCAGGATAGTGTGGGTTGGTGTCAGGGGAGCTGCGGCGCGGTCTGGAGCTTAGCTCCCCTGCCTTACGGTTCACGGCCCGTGCGGCACCGTGCGGAGTGTGAGCAGCAAGGCGGTCCGTGGCTATTCATGCCACGCAAAATCTCTGAGGCTTGCCATTCATGGTCATTGGCGGGGGGCTTTCACGTGATTAGTCGGCATTCAACTACTGCAGAGCTTGAGGGCGGGCGGGTTGGCATGGCCGGCACGTGGTGTTGTGCACGCATGTAGGGCCTGCGCTGCTGCCATGTCAGGACGTACTGGGCCGCTGACCTGCAATTTGGTCGTGCACGTCGTCAACGTTGGCGTGTAAAGCCTCCTTATTGACTGCTTTCTTGTATTGCGCGCCGCTGTACCGCGTTGGCACGTGCAGCTGCTGCCGTACGGTGGTCGCAGTCGCGCACAGCCCCTGCTGAAGGCTATTGTATGGGTGTGATGGATGCCGAGCCTCAGCCGCGTTGGCGGTGTGAGGATGTACATTATTGCGTGTCGGCGTGTGTTGGATACATAACCCCTGCGCTGCTCCATTGGGCATTCCGCGACGCAGTTGAACCGCGCGTGCCACGTGAGTGCACTCGTTCGTGCATGTCGTACTCTGCAGTCTGCGCTGCACGCATGCCTTAGCACCTACTTGTTCCTTGCCTTACGTCGCACGTGGCCCATTCTGGTTTGTCCGCTTGTGGCTTACCGGTACGTCATCAGGATAACACAAAGAACTTCTCATGAAGCCCGCCCTTAATTGCGCTCTGCTCTGTTGTCACCTTCGCCCGCCTACCGGCCCATATTGTTGGTATTGCATTCTTGTGAGCACCTGGCGTGTAATTGCGGAGCGTTGGGGCGCCGAGTGCGTTGGCAGGCGGTCGCAGATTCGCAGTTGCAGACAAAGGAGCTATGGAGCTCGCTTGCGTGTGCTCCCCGGGTGCGGGGCCTTGTGCGGGAGTCACTGCCCGGCATATATTGCCACTTAGCCAGGATGCACAAGGCGGCAGCAATAGCGCTGGTATTGGTGGTGGCGCACTTGTGCACCAGCATTCATATATTGCTTGTGTGGCGGATGCCTAAGACTCCTCGCCTCCGGGTAGACACGTGGTGGCCAAGGCGGTCTCTGCATTATGCCGAACAGCTGCGCTCCAGGGCTGGCGACTAGGGGAGTCTTGGGGTAGTTTCTACTACGGTACGCACATGCATATGGCTTTCACGGGATTGGTACGTAGGTAGTAGGGTGTTTGCTGGTTGTCTATCGCCCTCCTCACCTTGGCCCGTGTCATTGAACGTGTTCCAACGTGCTTGCATGGGCCAACCCCGCTGGGCCCAACTTGTATGGCGGAGGAAGTCCAGCACGGCAGTCTTCAGGACCGGTTACTACTGCACATCCTGTTCGTCCATGAGATGTAGGATAGGTCGTGTCTGAGAGCGTTCTCGAGGGGATCACGCCAGCGGAGTGTGCATGGTCGTTGGTGGAGCGAATAAACCATGGCTGGCTGAGCCGGTTTGTGTGCATCACTGACGCCTTCAGCCGTCTTCGCACACTGCGTCTGCTATTGTGCCCATGTACTGGGATCACAAGACACCACGCATTGTAAGAAATGAAGCTGCCAAGGCGGGCGCTCTGTCTCACAGACCGTGAACCGTTGCCTGATTGATAGGTACCGTATTGCACAGACGGTTACAGCATGCCACGATGCTCCTTGTGAGCGGGACGGGGGGACCAGAACGCCTCGCACTCCAGGACCACCACCCCCGAACAACAGTTATAGGGCTCTCAAGGGCGCGGGGGCACTCTAGGCTGCAAGCGGGCGCGGGGGTGCATGTGGGCGCATGGCTGGCCAGGCCGACACGGGGAACACCCGGACGTGGTCAGGATGCACATGCACCAAGGAACCTTAATTGTGACCGGGGTACCTGCACCCCACCGCCTCAGTGAAGCCCACTGGAACACACGGGCTACACCCAATCCGGTGTGCATCCACGCCGCAGCACTCACAGGGACAGTGCAACGGTCTGCAAGCAAGCACCGTGCTTTGTAAACACGCGCCGCTGCCTGTCGAAGGCCACCGCGCACACCAGTCCTCGCAGTCTGCACCGTACCGCTTTCCAGCTAGCAGGTTGTGATGCCCGCAACACAGCACACTCAAGCTTCGCACGCACACGTCACATGCCGATTCGGCAAACGAGCTGCAAGGCAGCCGCATCCTGCAGCTCCGCTCCAGCTGCGGGCCCCCAAATAGCGACACCCAGCGTCCGTTGATACGTACTTGGCCCAGCCCTAGCGCCCACGCGGTCCCCTCATGCTCCCCACACCTCCCACCGCCACCAGCACCAGCCCAGATGCGACACACCTGCCCCGCCTTACACCCCCTCATCCGCCACCAGCCGCCCGATGCACAGCCTGCTGCATGACAGCCCTGCACTTCCTCTTCCCCTCGCCACACTCCGCAGTCCCCACTTCCCCGGCCTCCCAGACCCCCTTTCCGTGCTCCCAGCCCCTCTCTCCCGTCCGCTTCCTGAAGCTATGCCCTCACACGCTGAGCATCCAAGCTTGGGTCAGCTTGCCTTGGCCTTCTTGGCGAACAGCCGAGGCGTGACTGCCCACGCCAGGGCCGCCAGGGCTACCAGCGCGCTGCCCAGGTAGGTAACGGGCACCAGCAGCCCCACGCGGTCCACCACGTGGCCGGAGCACACGGAGGGCTCCACCTGCGTGGAGGGGGCAGCAATAGGGGTTTGCGACGAGCAACATGAGATGCCTTCATCAAGACGGCGTGGTGGTATGGCCGCAAAGCCGAGGGGGCCGGTTACAGCGGGTAGGGTGGCGGAGTAAGCGCTCAGTGGTGGCGTGGCTGGAAGGGACGGGATGCGAGGGGGCGTGAACGTGGACGGGAGAAGGGCATACGCGTGCGCGCGCAAGCAGGGGAAAGGCGCCGGGGGATGGCAGCATTGGGTGTCGCCAGTTGCGCGCGAGAACGACCACTGCACGCACAGTAAGCGGCACACTCACCATGTTTGCTACTGTCTCTGCCAGGATGGCCATCTGGTTGACGTCTGCCTCCAGGCTGCGCACATACTCCATGGCGGTGTTGTAATCCAGGCTGCGCAAGGGGCGGACAACAACCACACCACAATTAATAATGCAGCACTAGAAACGGCGTCCAGGCTGCGCAGGGGGGGGCGACAAGCACTTCATCATCAAGTGATGCAGCACGGGTGGTATCCACGACAGGGTGCCCGGGCATCTGCAGGCAGCGCCTCTCCGGCGCATACATTGGTACGGCATGGCGAAGCTGGACAGAGTCTCAGTACGTTGACATCAACCTGTGCTGAAAGCGCATGCCACCGAGCTATACCGCAACATGTGAAGCACCAGTACCCCACCTGTATGCCATGGAGACGGCTGCTCGCCACACGCCGACCACGTCGCTGAATTTGCGCAGCATATCCCGCGCGTTGCTCTGACGGTCCTGTTGTAGGGACAGGGGGTGCACCGGGGTGACGGATGTTAAGGTACCACGAAGGGGCCTGACAACTGAGAAGCAGGCGCCCATGCGTACGAAGCTGATCAACCGTTGGCAAAAGTCCTGCGAGATTAAACACGCTATCGTTTGGGCCCTCGACATCCCTAGTCGTACCCTAGGCGCAGCACTCCACCATCTGACCGCTGCCACTGTTCAGCCTCCTACTTTACCCTCCACCCCTCACGAGATTTTCGCACCTTGATGTGCTGGTACAGCTTGGCCGATGGCGTTGCGCGCGTGAGCATGGCTATGGCGCTGTTGACGGCCTCCACGCTGGTGTCCAGCGCGTCAAGCAGGTAGGAGCGGGCCAGCGCGTCCCGCTGCATGGTGGTGTAGGCGGCACCTGGGGGAGGAGGGGAGCGGTAGGGTAAGAGGGGAGGGGATAACAAGGCGACAGCGAAATCGTTGCACGGTGGTGTAGGCGGCACCTGGGGGCGGGGAGCGGTGGGGTAAGAGGTAAGGGGATAACAAGACGACGGCGAGTTCTGCTGCATGGTGGTATAGGAGGCGCATAGGCGTAAAAAGCGGTGGGGCGAGAGCGGACGGTGTAACAGTTGCGTCGTTTCCCCTCCTTTCCTGCAACTGCCCCTTGTGGCTCTGGCCAGCCCCTGTCGCCCAGTCGTCCCTTCCTCCTTCTTTCTCATTTCCCTCGCTTCCCTACCCACCTGTGGACGTGAAGGACAGCGGGTGGGCACCCACGCTCCACAGCCAGTCGTGCGTGACCTGAGCAGGGGCGAGCCGAGGACGTGTTGCAATTGCGTTAGCAAGCGGTCTGCGCCGGCGATGGGACAAGGGACATGTGCGCTGGGGCTCTCATCCCTTTGATGTTGTCCCCTGTGGGGACTTCCTCGACCGTTCAGGGGCGAACCTTTCGTTGCCCCTTCGGGCCCGGAGGGCAACTGATTGCGCAGCCCCTTTGGGCATATATAGCGGGCCCCAAAGTGTATGTCGTGTCTCGGGTCGCTAGAATCACGGAGCTGCCTTCTTTTGCCCAACAGGCAGCCATACGGCCAGGCAGCCATACAGCCACACAGGGCTGCTCGCCAGACGGTCCCAAGACAGAGTGCAACAAGAAAGCGCCTAGCTCCCTCGGCTCAGCCCGCTCCCTTGAACCCGCTGGCACCATCGCGATGAGCACTCCATGCTCCTTCCGCCCCGGCCCACCTGGTGCGCGCGCGGGTTGTAGCCCAGGTGCGGCGGCAGCACGCCCCCCAGGTGGCGCAGCGTGGCGGCCAGCGCCTCCTTGAGCGGGCCGATGGGCCGCGCCACCAGCGTGCCGCCGCACATCATGCCAGTGGGGTGCTCGTCCCTGGGGCAGCAGCACGGGGATGGCGACAACGTGGGTGACAGGCGGGCACGGGTATGGGTAAGGCTGCCTGGCATCTGCGCCGCACATCATGCCCGTGGGGTGCTCGGATTGGGGCAGCAGCATGGGGATGGCGAAAGGACATATGGGCTAAAGAATGGCAAGGGTTTGTGACGGGGTGCGCCGCCGGGCGGGTGCTCGTCCCTGGGGTACACCGGACAAGGTGGGTGTTCGTGGGGTGCGGCTGTGGATGCTGCAGCACATTTACGCCCCTGCGTTGCTCGTCCCTACAGCAATGTAAATCCCGAGCCTTTCACTTTTACCACTACACTTTTGTCACATGCATATAACACACCGCTAACACACGCTCCCCTGCTTCCCCCACCTTCGCGCGCTGTTAGCCACCACCAGCACCATGTCCTCCAGTGCCCGCGCGTTGTAGTGCTCGTCCAGCAGTACGGCCGTGTCGCGCTCCAGCTGCAGCACAAATACGAACACGTCGCGGTGGGGAACCTGCAAGGGGGAATAGAAACGGGAACGGCAACAGGAAGGGCAACGGCGGCATCAGACACCTGTACCGCGGCGTAGGGAGGGGTGACGCAGGCCGAAGGCGTGCGACTGGGGGCCGAAAAATTCCCGGCTCGGCCTCCAAAGCTCTGACCCGCACGAGCAGTGACTTCCGCCCTCGGGCGACAGCGACCCCTGCAGCGTCCTGTAGAGTCCCTGCCCAACAATCCGCTCCCCGTCCCCCCAGCCTGCGTGTGCACAACAGTGTACCCCATGCCTTCGACATAGGACACCTACACCTTTGCCCTGCACCCCTACCGTAAGCGCCACGTGGTGCTGCCGGCCCGCCATCTCCTCGCGCTGCAGCTGGCGCTTGGTTGGCGGGAACTGGCGGCGCAGTGTTGCCGCCAGCTCGCGGCTGTCCACGTACACGCGCTCCATCTCTGCTGCAGGGGACAGCGGACGGGGGGAGAGGGGCAGGGACAGGGGTACAATCAAGCAACTGCGTGGCGGGAGGCCCGTAAGAGGGGACCGTCCATTCCGCCGGGCGAACCACCAAATCCCACATTGCATTGTCCGCTTCTGCTGCTGTGTCTGCGAGCCGCTGTGTCGTTGCACCTGGCTGTCCCCTCCCCCGCGCATGCCGGTAGCCCCAGTCCCAGGCCACGACCACCACACCGCCCGACGCGCCCCCCGCCCGGGCTCGGCTCACCGTCGATGGGTAAGCCGTAAGTAACGCGCCCCACCTCTGCACCTCAGCACGCGGCTGTCTCCTCCCCCACGCGGAGCCCTACTCCACGGCCACCACCACCACCAGCACCCCCGGCCCCCGCCCCCCGCTCGGGCTCGGCTCACCGTCAAAAAAGTCCTCCGTGGAGGGTATCTCCTGCAGCGTGGTGCGCGTGGCGGCCGCCATGCCCGACGCCAGCGCGGGCTCGTCGTGCAGGTTGAGCCAGCGCACGTTGAACTTGAACGTCTGCACAGCCCGGCCGGTGGGGGCGAGGAGGGGAGGTGCACGACTTTCAGGGGCTCCTTGTGGGACGGAGGAGGCCCTGATCTGCACTCGCACATGCTGTGTGCCTATCAAGCCGATAGGAGGGAAGAGATGCTGGGCAGTGACACCGCACGGCTTCCAAGGCAAGTTGTGCGACGGCCACTTTTGCACAACCCGCTCGCCATCCGTTCCCCACCTGGCCATTCATCTTGAGCGACTCTACCGCGTGCTGGTAGGCCGCCAGGTCGAAGGGCAGTCGCAGCGTGCCGTCGCCGTTGCTGTTCTGCGTGGCGCGGCTCATGTCGCTGATGACGTGCACGTGGAACTCCACCTGGGGTGTGGGTTATGGAGGCGCGCAGGTGCACACGCACAAGGGAGGATCAGGAGGGCATGGGCGAGTGGTCACCTTCCACACGGCTTCGGTGAGGGCTTGTCGGAGCTTCACGGAGGTAGGGCATGGGCTTGGGATGCAGTGAGCACGGGGTGTGTGGCGCGTGTGCATGGCCACTTGCGTAAGCTTGCTGGGAGCTGCGCGCACTGTTTAGCTGTCCCAAGCCTCCCAGGCTCCCTTGACAACGCACACGCGCTGTACAGGTCACGTGCAGGAAGGGCCGCTCAAGCGCAAACACTGTGTCTATGCAGTTAACATGCACGCATGCTCACATGGTATGCGAAAGGCGCAGCGGTGGTATGCCGCGGCCCCGAGCCGTGCGCATGATGCCCCGCCGCCGCCGCCGACGCAGCGAACGCAATGCCCGGCGCCGCGGGGCGCGCGACGTCGCCGCCGCTGCCGCCGCCGGGCGGCGACGCTGCGGGACCGTTAGCGGTTGACGTGCGGCGGGCTGCCCAGCTGGCGGTTGGCGGCGCGATGACGTGGCGGATGGCGCGGGAGATGAGGCCGGACAGCTCCCCCAGCAGCGTGTGTTGCGCCAGCTCAAACTCGTCGAGCAGGTCGGGGTGCTCCTGCGCGTGTGGCACGGTTGTGCAATGAGATTGAGTTCAAGCACAACGCGGCAGCACCAAAACAAATCCTATTGGTTTAGTACCACAAGCCCGTATCCTTGATCAAACAATCGGATCCTGATAAATTAATCACAGAAACCGCTTTTTTAAACACCGGATGGCTGGGCCAAGTAGGTCCTTGCCAGGAAAAGACCCAGCGTCACAGGCTTCTTAACCCGTCTGAAACAAAGCCGTGCCGTCTGCCGTGCCAATGCCATAGGCAGCTCCTAGTTTTTCTGTCTTGTTTGAGCACCATTTCGCCACTGCTTGTGGCGCATGTACGCTGGGGCCTTCGCACTGGCCTGTTCCCTACTTGCAGGCATTTCCGCTCCCGCCCCCGCACTCACGTCCAGGATGTCCTCGCTCTCCAGCCCAAATATGTCCCACTTGTGCTCCCGGAACAGCTCGTACGTCACCTCCGCGCCCGCCGCGCCGTGCAGCTTGGCCAGCGTGCTGCGCAGGGCGGTCACCTCGTCCTTCCACGTGGCACACGTCTTGGGCGGGTCGGCCTAGGGGCAGCGGGTGGGGCAGGACAAGAGGCAGGGGCCGGGTTGGGGTTAAGGAGCAGAGCAGAGCTCCGAGGCGCGGTGAGGAAGGACGTGGCGTACAGCGTGAGAGTGTGTAGACTACGATGTCCTTCCACACAAACCGCAGCCTGAGGTTGGCGGCCTTGTCGCCATGGCAAATGGGTCATGGCTGTACGGCCCACACCGGCAGCCGCATTCTCCCAACCTGGTTCCGCCCCCCGGAGGACATCATGGCTGACACCACCAGCCCTTGCCCTTGCAGGAAACACCTGCGCCTACGCCCACATTTACCCTGTTGAACTAAAACGTTTCCGTCTGCTTTCAGACAAAGTAGGGCCGCAGGAGGGCATGGCCCACTCCTCCACACCCATCCTGTCCTAGTCCGCCTAGACTTGCCTTCATACAAGCTCTGCACATCCCCAGCACCGCGTCCTGCTCCACCCACCCTGTTGGCGCAGAAGCGCATGGCCCACTCCTCCAGGAGGTCCAGCTCCGCCTGCAGCAGCACCACCTGGTGCTGCCGCCGCCATGCGCGCTCCTCCTCCTCGTCCGCCTGGCGCTGCTTGTCGGGGTCAGCCCCGGGGGCGGCCGCCTGGGCGGCCGCCATGCGCCGCATGGCCTGCTTCTGTGGTACCACATGAAGTACGCGGATGCGACCCGTACCGAGTTACACACTGTCCTGCCTTTGTTAATAGGTACTGTACGGCTAGAACAGAGCAAGCCAGGACGGCGTAAGCAATTGCGAAGCCCCCGATGCATGGCCGCATGTGCATTTTGGGCGGTGTAGGGGAGGCATGGCGAGAGGAGAGTTGGCGCGCTAGGTGCGTTGGCTTGGCTGCCCCGCGCACCTTGAGCATGAAGGCGTGGTGGTGGCGGTTGGCCACCGACGGCAGCCGCGAGGACCGCGCCTGAGCCAGAGACTCCTGCAGCTGCTGCTCCGAGCTGCCCACCTCACGGGCAGACTCCACGCGGATGTCTGCACCAACAGCGGGTCAGAGGGAGGCCAGGGCAGCAACATGGCATGAAATGACGGCTTCGCTTGCGAGTGGTACTAGGTGCTGCACCTGTAGCGCCCATGTATTGTATGCGCAAGCATGGACCATTACACGTGCAGTTGTTTGCGATTTGCAGTCCTGGCCGTGCCGCAAGGGACGTGCAACCTCCCCGCTCAGTTTCATTTGTGGCAGCACGTCACGCAACCCCGCCAATCCATCAACCCGTCCATCGACACGCCCTCGGCCCCCTGCCACCACCGTCAACCCGCTCCCCACCCCACCCCGTACCCCGGCACCCACCGTCCTTCATCTTCTTCAGCTCCCCGAACATGTCGTGCACGTGCGGCAGCGAGTGGTGGTGCACGGTGCCGTCGCCGCCCAGCGCCGGCCCCCAGTCCTTGCCGCCCGCCGTCAGGTCCAGCAGCGCCCAGCGCCCCTTGGTGCCCACCCACGTGTTCACCAGGCAGTCGCACGCGGGGTGGAGCGTGTGGAACTGGCTGTGAAGCATCTCTGCAGGTAGGACAGGGGAAGAGGAACACAGGTCATGTAAGAGTACGGAAACGGAGCAAAATTTGGCGCAAGCCTGAATCGGCAGCCGCAGCGCCGTTATGCCAGGTACGGGTATGGACTTGCATGAAAGGCAGAACGAGGAGCAGCAGCAGAGCCATGACGACCCCACTGCGCGGCCCGGGTGCAGCCATGACCATCAGGGCCGTGGCCGCACCACCTACACTCTGCGCCTCCTACCGGCACCACAACACGTGCTGAAGGACAGCGACGCTTGGGCGCCGTGTGCTCCCCACACCCGCACCTGCTGCCACATCCCATGACGCCAACAGGTCTGTGCGCAGGATGGCGCCCATGGCGCAGTTGGGCCGCGCCAGCAGCCGCGTCATGTGCACCACCGCCGCCGCGCCGCGCTCCTTGCCCGCCGCCTGCAATAACGCCCGCCGCTGCGCCTCCTCGGACTTGAGGTACGCCTCCACCGTCTTAACCCACATCTCGCTGGGGTACCACAACGCACAGGACGCGGGCGGGGCCGGTAGAGCGGCGTGGGTCTCCAGCGGTCGGTGCAGTGCAAGTGGCAGGAGCTGGGCATAAGGCTTGCTCGGCAGTAGCAGTGGCAGGAGCTGATCAGCAACCAGCGATTGGTGTGCGCCGCAAGGGTGGCTACTGCCTGGACACCAGCACGTCCGAGCGCGTCTATGTTCATGGTGCACATCACACAACCGGAAACGGCCCCCGACCCCTCCGACGAGCTCTATCCGTCACTGCACCCCTGTCTCTCCCCCATCGCCCTGCCCCATGCTGCCCCCCCCCTTCGCCCTACCTGTCGAAGGATGCGTCCTTCTCCCCGAACTTGGAGCCCACCTGGCCGCTGCCCATCCAGGTGGGGTGGCTGTTCCAGTTGGCCGCCCGGTGGTGCGGCGGCAGCACGGGCTCAGGGTCGCGGTGGGCCGTCTGCCGAGGGGATGCAAACGGCATGGACGATCACTTGACTTTTACGCTGCGTGTCGGCGAGTGCGCGCATGCAGGTCCCCACACCTTACGTGCTGGCAGCCAGGCGTACACACTCACTTGCCCACTTGGGCAGTCTGCCATCCGCAGCGCCGTATCTTACAGGCCCTCTTGCGGCATAAGGACGTGTGGCCTGCAAGCGCCCGTCCCTAACTCCAGCGCGAGCGCCCAAGCCAGGAGGAAGCGCGCCGCGCTCCTTGCGCACAACAACGCTGCCAGTTCTTTCCCTACCAACCCTCGCCCCCCCGGGACCCACAATGGTGGCCCGCAGGCGCTCCTGCTGCCCCTTGACCAGCTGCAGCTCCTCCGAGCTGACCCCCATGCGGTAGCCGTACACCGGCTCCTCCACGTGCCACGTGGGGTTGAGCAGCAGCACGCTGTAGCTGGCGTCCAGGCCCAGCGCGCCGATGAAGTGGTCCACGAACGCCTCCATCTTACTGGCGTCAACCTGTAAGGACAGAGAAACGCGGGCAGTGACATTGAAGCCTGAGACGTGCGTAACTAGGGTACACGAGCCGCCCCTGTTGGCACAAGGCCACGGCCATCTCAGCGCCCATACCGTTCTAGGCAGCTACCGGCTGCACGCCGTGGTCTACTGCAGTGCAGGCTGCACTGCACAGCCGCCGGCAAAACAAGCGTCCTTTGACAGTCACGGTCAGCCGGTCACTGGGGCCAGCAGCCAGCATGTCCCGCTGCGGTCGCCGCTCCCATGCTCCATGCACTGCAGGCCGTACCATCGCCTCCCCTCCGCCGCCGCCTAGCACGGTTTTCTCACGTTTTACGTATATCCCAAAACGCCGCCCTGCCGGCTTCCCTCCCGCACCTGCTGCATGCCCGTTTCTATGGCTGGGTCCACCGGCCTGCTGAAGGCTGCTATGGCCCGCTCGAAGGTGTCCACCACCGCCCTCCGGCGCACCAGCACCACGTTGCACGTGAAGTTGAGGTGCACGTGGGAGGGCATGGGCGTGGGGTGGAAGCGCCCGTGCACCAGGCCGGCGCATTGGCCTAAGGGCGGGTAAGGAAGGCATTCCGCAAGGTGGCAATCGAGGGGCTCTCGCTGCTTACGTGAAGTCAGGTACTGACACTTGAGAAGCATTCCGTGATGAGGGGCTAGAACCGGCTGCCTTGCGGCACACAGTGGCGGCCTTCGGTGTATGGAGTGTGCCGAATGGAGATGCGCTCCGGAAGGAAGGCCCCTTGGGGTGCAGGGCAAAACGCACCGCACGGCACGGCACCGAACGCTGGCTTACCGTCCTCTTGGCATGAGAGCTCCGAGTGGTCTATCCGCGTGTGCGGCAGGATGTGGTCCAGGTGTGAAAACCAGTCCTCCAGCTCCGGCAGGGTGATGTTCACACCCGCATTCCCGTCGCCCGCAAACCCCACTAGGATGACGTTCAAGGGGACTGGCAGGTGCAAGGACTCCACAGGGGACAGCCCCAGGAAGTCCGCTAGGCTGGGAGATCCCAAAAACTCCTGCGCCAGGCATAACGCAGTAGTTAGGCTGTATGCTGACGTAGGCATACAAAGGCGATGGGCTCTTGGTGCAATTTCGATCGAAACAGCAGCACAGCCCAAGTCCCTGCCTTACCACGGCCGAGCCGAGCTCCTTTGTATGGAGTTGTCTGACACGTGTTAACTCATCATTGTCCCACGATAACCCATCGCCCTGCAATAAGAGTACTGGGCAGTTGAGACACCAGCGATGCCTTACAATTGTTGTGTTGGCTTACTGTGACAGACTACATGCGCATCCCTGTATGATACCTTATCAAATAAGTGCATGACTTGTCGAGGTGGACTCCTTGTCCGTGGGGCACCAGCTGGTGCAGCCCTGAATGAGCGCGCAACACACGTCGGTTGCCATATACTGTGGAAGCAGCCAGCTTGCGTAGCAAAAGTAATCGCAGTCGGCTCACTCTGATCCAGCTCCATAGTAAGCGCTGATCAGGAGCACAGCCAGTGCCGAAGCTAACGCCACTGGTCGCATTGCCGCACGACCCCAAGCCCAGAAGCAGCCCTATCGAGACAACATTTTGCAGCTCAAGGTATACTTTAAGCAACCTTCCTCGGGGCTCGGCAGACAGGTGTATTGCTGTGACAGTCCTGCCCTCGTTCCTGCCTATCTAACCAGCAGTATAAGAAATTCTGGGCGACAGGAGGACTGTCGTAAGAACAAATACATGTCAAGCCCCTTGGCCTGCCGATAGACGTGACTGAGACCACGTACTGCAGAATCCACCCCACCCGTACCTACCCTGGGAGTGCCTACCTGTTCCAAGTCCTGCCGCAAGGCCCGTAACCATTGGGGCCCCCAACCCCGTAAATTGCATAAATTGCGTTTCACTGCTCCTTAGTGCAAGGGGGGTGCCTCTGCAGGGCTGCGCTCACGTCCCCAATTGACCTGGTTGCACCAGGCGCGCGCCTGTGCACTAGTGAGCACTCCCGGTGCACTCCCCTGTCGAAAGATGTGCACGATCAGGAGCTAGTGTAGCGGGTGCGGTGCAGGGTGTAGGCCAGAAAAGCCAGATACAGTAGCAGGCATATTGGAATAGCAGACAGGGTGAAGCGAGGCAAAGCAGGGAAGCGGCATGTCGGTGGCGATGGTCGCGATCGCTCCTGAGTGCGGGGCGCCGGGGTTGACAGAGCTACCTGCTCGTGCTCTGTTGCTACCTGCCCTACAAGCACTGAGTGTGGCGGTGATCACAGACCCTGTGCTGGTATCTCAGAGTGCCCTGAAATAAGTAGCCGTAGTACCGTACCCCAAAAGCCAGTGTGAGTGATGGCCTGCCTGCAGCATACAGGAAGTCCTGCTGCTTGTCCTACCGTGGCAACGATCATAATGACCATGTTCATACCGTACTGGGCCAACTCAGAATCTGCTGCTTGGAGAGGGGCAAGTGCACAGTAAGGCTTTCGGACACGTGGCACTACGGTACTGTGCCAGAGGAGCTTTGCAGAACGCTGTTACAACAGTTTCACTGTACCACAAGTCCACAACGTGTAGCCAGCAGCACCGCCAGAACCAGAACCCGTGCCCAAGACCGCACCTGCTACCTCTGGCGGATTAACTTGTAAAGCTGCACGCATGCCTCCCCGCAGCAGCACCTGGCCCTGTCCACATGCCACGCATTCAGTAGCTACTGAGTACCGAAGTACACGATGCTCTCCACAGCAACACAGCACTCAGCACAGCAACCCATGACAACGGCAGCGCTAGGAGCAACCCCCCATTGGCAGCGTACCAGTAGCGGCGCAGGCACACCAATGCCCCACAATACATTACGATTTTCCGCTGCATAAAAAACCGAGGCAGACACGCCGCGAACAGAGCGCATTAAGCCAATCATAGACAAAAATCTAGCCAACCGGAACAGTGGGACATTAAGCAGATTGGCAGTCCAAGGACATAGTTACTAGCCAGCCTAGGCAAAGGGGTCAAGGCTCCTGCCCGTAAAGGTGCAATGCCGTGCAATCACGAGCAGCTACTGCCGGAAACGCAGAGCGCGCCCTACGATCACTGACCCCAGTGCTTGATGTACAGAAAGGCACATTTTAACGCGGCTAAACACAGAAAGGCACATGCACGGATTTCTCTCGGGCGCTTGAGGTAGATACCAAGGTGCCTTACATGCCACCAGCATCCCCTTGGCGTCACAAACTGTCAGTTCTCGTCAACCACAGGCCTTGGCGTCACAAACTGTCAGTCCTCGCCAACCACTGGCCTCGGATAACGGATGAAAGGATGGTGTTGCACACGGCAGACGAGAGCTGTTGAAGCTGCCCCGTGCCCATGAGGACATGTACACTGACAGGGGCCTGTATCAGGCAGGTATTGCCTGCACCCCGCACCGCATCCGCTACACGGACAGGGGCGCAGCGGACCGCCATGCCGCGCCCCCAAAGCTATACACACCAGCCTGGCAGTACACCTGGATGATATGACGGTCCATAGGCTGCATAAAGTACCATGAAACAGGCGCTCCCACGACGCAAGCTCCTGAGGCATTGGTTGTTCTAGGTCCAAATACCCAACCTGCCAGCACGGCACCTTCTACACACCCGAACCCACAAACCACGCATGAATATGGCTCGACCGCGCGTCATGCAGCTGCATGATAGCTGCCCTCGACTTATTCCCTGCAGCCCCTGGCTCCTGCAGTGACCCACTTCCGCACCCGCTTGCAATGCCCGATGTGGAAGCCATTGAAGCGGCAGTACCCCCCGTGCGAAGCCCCACCTCTGCTTTTGAGAATGCACAGGACGCCTGTGACTGGTCCAGAAAGCACAGGATACCCGTCCGCCTATCCCACATTACACCAACGCTCACACCAACTGCTCCACGCATCCCTGCAACCGCAGCCTCACAAAAGCCGTCCGCCCCAAATGCTTTCCCGTCAAGTACTTCCCTCGCGCACCCCATTCCACTTACGGCACGCTACCCCTCCCTCCTCCCCTTGCAGCCCCACCGCATGCGAGAAGCCCCGAGACTTCCACCCCTTCTCTCCACCAAGCCTCTCAGCTCCCCAGCACCCTCCCAAGCCTCTCCTCCTCCAAGCTCATAAACGAAACGGACGGCCCCAGCCCCCTGCCCCCCACCTCCACACCCGCCACCACCGCCAGCAGCCTCCGCACCAGCTCCGGCGTCCACACCACCCTCAGCACGACGCTCTCAGCCGCCGGCGGCGGCGGCGCGCCCGGCGCCCCGCCTCCCCCAATCGTGCCCCCGCCCATCCCGTACCCCACCACACACTCCGCCGTCTCCTCCACCCACGCCGACACCGGCCATCCCGACCCCGGCTGCCCCACTGCCATCTCCACGCTCTTGACAAGGGATATCGCCTCGTCCTCGCACACCTCCCTGTGCACGTCCGCCACAAGCAGCAGCACCTGGCCCACTGCGAAGGACATGGCCAGGCGCAGGGCGGCCCCGGCCGTGATGCGTGAGGTGCGGCCGTTGGTGTCGTTCCAGGAGCCGGGCACCACGCGCAGGGACAGGTAGGTGAGGCGGGTGAGCTGCGTCAGGGCCGTCAGCTCGCTCTCCTGTACAGGGAGCGGGGGGAGAGCGCGCACCAGCGCACGCGAGACGGTTCAGGGTCACCTGGAAATGTGGTGGAAGGTTGTGCGACCAGCACGACAGCAACTAACACATAGCCACCTGCGTCCGTACTACAGAAAGCCGTCATTTCAGTCCGGCAATGCCTGCTATGAGAGCTGAAGCGGTGAACATACAGGACTAACTGAGCATACGCAGCCTAAGCCTCGCCCTTGCCCAAACCAAACCCTCCTAAGCCCATCCCACCCACACCCACTCCACACGCTCCAGCCCACTCACGTGGTCCTGCTTCCCCAGCGTCAGGTCCAGGCTGCGCAGCTGCCTCATGGCCGCCAGCGCCACCATCTGCGTCTCCGCCGCCACCCACACCGCCATGGCCACGCCCTGCAGCGACGGCGCCAGGCCCAGCCCGCAGTCGCGCAGGAACACGCCCGCCAGCTGCCCTGTGACGGCCGCGGGGTCGCACGACACGTCCAGCCTGGCGGTGGTGAGCGGCTGCAGCGCCGCCGTCAGCGGCGCCAGGTCGGCCGTGGCGGCGGCGCGCAAGGCGGCGGCGGGCATGTGCGAGGGGTCCGCCATGGCGAGGCAGGCCTGCAGCTCTTGGAGGTCGGGTAGGAGCTCGAGCAGGGCTACCAGGTGGCGTGCCGGCACGTGCTGACGAAGTACGAGTTTCCGCACGCCGGGCAGCGGCGAGCCCGCGGCGGCGGCGGCGGCGGCGGCAGTAGCGGTACTGGTGGCAGGGCTGCCGGAGGCGGCCCGCGGCGAGCCTGCGCCGCCGCTGCTGCCGCTGCCGCCGCCGGTCGCACGGAGGCCGGCCGCAAAGGGACAGCCGCCGGCGGCGGCGGCGTTGGCAATGGCTGTCGCCGCCGCCACGCCCATGCGTGTGCGGCTGCTGGCGCCGGGCTGACCCGCGACGGCGAGGCGCGACATATCCGACGCAGCCGCCACCGCCACGCCCGACGCCGATACGTCGTTGTCGTCGCCCAGGCTGGATGACCCGCTGTCGCTGGAGCCCCAGGGCCGCCCCAGCGGCGACACCCCGATGGGCGCCGCACCCTGAGCTGCCGCCGCCGCCGCTGCACCGCGCGTAGCATCACGCGCCGCCGTCGCGCTGCGGTCAGACCGCCCATCACACGAGGTGGCTCGTAAGAACCAGTCCGGCAGGACGCTTTTCTTGACTGCGGGCGCACCTGGCGGCGACGGCTTCTGCTGCCCTCCAGCAGCCGGCGCAGCCGGTTGCGTCGGCGGCGCCACCGCTGCCGCTGGCGCCGCCACCTGCCGCTGTCCCAGCCTGCTCTGCTGGTGCTTGTGCGGCACCGCCGCCGCCAGCTCCAGCTCTAGCAGGCCGGGGCACAGAGCCTGCAGCACGCCCCACTCCGCGGGGCCCACCACGACGTCCGGCAAGCGCAGCACACGGAGGGTCCCGCGGGGCCCCAGCGCGCGGAGGGAGGGCAGCAGCGAGGCGGCGCGGCAGGGGTGCGGTGGGCCCTGCATGGGCACCACCTTGGCCACGGGCGTGGCGGTGAAGATGCGCAGGTCCGCCCCCATGCGGCCGTCTGACGACAGCAGGGTGGTGAGGGCACCCAGGTGGGGCATGCAGCCGCTGAGCCCTGCTTGGCACACGCCGTCCATGGCGAGGGCCTACGAGGGGCCAAGGCAAGCGCCCGTAACAGTCAAGCCGTGCACGTAGTTCCAGAGGTACGGGCTTGCCACGTAACAGGTGATAGGACTTGTGTCATCGGCTCAGAAGGGAAGGACCCTGCCTCCCTGCACGCTCACCGACGTGCAAAGTAGGCCAGGGCTACCCCGGTCACCCAACACCCCTTCATACCGGTACCAGATGCTATGTATTACCTACACACACCCACAGGTACCGGCCCCACCTGCAGCTGCGTGAGGCCCTCCAGCCCCTCCAGCAGCAGCGGCCCGCCCAGCTGCAGCCGCGCCAGCCCCGCCAGCGCCGCCAGCGGCCGCAGGTTGACGCGCACGGCCCCCACGTGGTCGTGCTGCGGACCCACCGACCCTGGCCCTGACCCTGACCCGCCCACCGCGCCGCCGCCGCCACCCACTATCGGCAGCGGGTGCGCCGCTGGGGGGTGCGTCCCGGACCACACGTGCAGCGCGAATGTCTCCAGGCAGGGGTGTGCCGCCACAACACGTGTCAGCAACGCATCGGGTGTGGAGCTCAGCGCGGACCAGACCGCGGGGTGGCATTTGAGCTCCAGGGAGCGGAGCTTGGGATGTGCGGGGCCAACGCTAGGGCAGGCGGTGCTGCTGCTAATGGCAGAGAGGCGCAGGCCGACGTGGGGCGACGCCGTGGGGTTCAGCGCGCTGTCGGGAGCAGGTGTGGCGGTGCTGCTGCTACTGGTGCTGCTGGTGGTGGCGGGGTGTGCGGGAGCGTGGTCCAGGTGGAGCAGCTGGGCCACGGCGTGTGCGACGCTGCGTGGGTCGGCGATGGCTAGGGCCATCTGGCCGGACGGGGAGGGGTCGGCGGGGGTGCCGCCGGGGGAGGGCAGGGTGCCGGGGGAGTCGTCCACAGGGGCGCCGCCGTTGCCCGCCAGCACCGTGAGGTTCTAGGAGTGCAGTAAAAAGGGGAGACCAGGCATGCGTTATTGAGGATACTGGTAATGCGCCCAAGCTCAGTAAGGAAGGATGAGGCTAATTTGCATTGGGCGGTGTAGGAGCGGAGCACAGCAGGGCGGCGGGGTACATTCCTCCGGTACACTTAGGTCACGAGGTTATGGTCACCGGCAGGCGCCCCCCCTTCCGTTGCTCTCTCGCCGCCCATAACTGCAGCTGCTACAGCACACGCAGAGGGCATCGTGGCCAGAACGGACACTACGCCCAGCTCACCTGCAGGCTGGGGAAGCTGCTTAAGAAGCTGTCGAGCCCATCCGGTCGCTGCAAGCTGACCGCGATGGCCAGGTCGACCGTTAGGGTATGCGTGAGGACGCTGCGTGCATAGTGGCGCCAGTCCCGACTCAGGCCGTACAAGACGGGCGTCCATTGCCCCGGGAGCCACTGGTGAGATTCAAGGGGGTGGTCGCTGGCGCACTCGCTTGGGAACCCGCTTCCTGGTGACAGCCTGGGGGCAGGAAGGGGAGCAGGGGACCAATGACCAAAAGATGCGAGGCCCTCCCTTCGCGTGTCCTGCTTTCTACATCATGATGTCAAATGTCCTCATAGTGCCATGTGCGAGCTGTGCGAGGAGGTGACATCTTAGGAGTGCACTACATTCTGTCCCGTTACCTATCCCGAAGTGCCGACCATCATATACAGGACTTCGGTACTCATCGCACGTAGGATACTACACAGACAAGCCGCAGCAAGGCAAGCGGGAAAGTATGGCAAATACCGGTTGCCCTTGCAGTGCCCCTGGCTTCCTCACCTGCGCCATGCTGCCGCTAGATTGTTTCGGACGGTGCACGAAGGGACGGCCTTAAGCACCGCCAGCAAGGCTGCCGGTGCTTCTTCTTGGGTTTCTGAGGCCGGGGCTGACCTCCGGCTTCCTGTAGACGTAAGCGCTGCTGAGTACGCGTCATACATCTTTCAGCTGTTGAATTTATGCTATCATTGCAGAAGTGGTTACTTGGCGAGGCCAACTATGAACCTATGGCTTGGCATGTGCACTGGTTGCCATTAACCGGGACGTGGCAGACAATGGTCGCGAACAGACGCAGACATAAGCTTGACCGCAGTTACTGATGAGGCGTTGGCTTACTGAACTGCCTGTACGGGGCAGATGCGTCTCGGCACGCTGTCAAATGCGACAGCCAGGGCGACGGCTAGTCACCAGCCTCCCGCACAAGCTTCAAGCTGACACTTGTCAAAGTTGATCATGATGATTAGGAAAGAGAATAGGGTTTAGCAGCCGTGCCCACACGGGGAAAGTACACGCACATGCCACAGAGCGGGCCAGAGCCACGTGGTCAACGCAAAAGCCAACGCAAAAGCCAACCCGGTACCTGTGTGTTGCGGTGGTGTATTAATGGGTGCCAGGCATGCCCGACTACAGCCAGTCATGAGAGATATGGGTGCGTACCCCTGATGCGTAGGGTTTACATCCCCATGATGATGATGATGATGATGATGAGGCATCCTGCTACCCCTGCCTGCTACACGTCGTCCTGCTAGACCACATTGCCCACGCTGCCAAGATCCCATAACTGTGTTAGCCACAGACATGTACACTTTCACACACTTTGACATACCTTACACTCACCAATGCAGGCCCGCCAGAGCATGGCTCATTACACGAACGGGCCAGAATTCAGTTCGCAGCCCCGCCGCAGCGGTGCCCACATGCCCTCCCCAGGTAGCACAAAACCAAAGCAGCTTCACGGCGCCCACCATGGGGGCCCACCTGTTACCGGAAGTTGCTGCCAAGGCCCCCGCCCCACTGCATCCATGTTCACCACTTGGTCAGTGAGACTGCGAGCGCCCGCCTTCCGCCACCCGGGTTTACGTACAACGAAATTCCCATGTACCCACAACGGTATGCCCGCGCCTGCTGCCCAGCGCCACTACCTCCAGCAGCAACGAGCACACGTCCTCTTAATGGGAGTTCCAAAGGTGCCTTGTGTAGTACAGCCACAGCCTGTGCCTGCACAAGCAGCGCTGCCGCCGCCGGAACGCACGCCGCTTGACGGTGTGTAGGGGCGCACCTGCTTCAGCTGTTGCTGCTGCTGCTGCCCTGCAGCTTGTACAGGATAGCCTGCAGCATGTCCTGCTGCTCCTCATCCTGCATGGCCCACAGTAAACAGTGCAGAGAGGGTCTCACTTGTCATCAGGACGGGCGTGGGCAGGGTGCCAAGATGCACTGCGGTCAGGGCTTGGATGATACGTCCGTCCTATCTACCGTTGCGTAGCACGGAGTCACGGATTTTCCAGCCTGGACGGCTGGACCTGGCTCCCCAAGCACCCTAGAGCAGGGTGCCAGATGCATGGAGTGCCACTGTTCCGTCGTAAACACCAAACACCTGGCACGTAGGCCTACACAGGCTCTGTGGTCGCAGTAAGCACGGTCGCGTGTCTCAATGCTGACAGACAGGCGGACCGAACGCCCCTACGGACAACAGTAGCCGTACTCGCATCGCCCGACGCACCTGGAAGTGTCCCATGTCGTCGTACTCCCTTAGGTCGGCCTCCAGGCCCCGTGCCACCTGCATCTGCTCCTCCCATGGCAGGAAGGGGTCGTCCCGGCTGGCAAACTGCGGCATGCGGGAGCGTGCACACAGCAGGAGGCAGGGCACTGTGGACGCAGGCAGGATATTGCATAAGCTTCCGAGCATGTTTAGCGAACTATAGCAACTGGCTATGCGTACAGCCACGTCCCATCGTGCTTTGCAGCCACGTGTCATTGGAGGGAGGTCCGGGCCATGCGCTGGCGGCACAGGGGCCGCACAGCGCCGTACTAAACGCCGATGTGCAGCACTCATATCCTTAGCTATATCCCAGCCAGAGAAAGTGCCCTGCTCCCAATTGGAAGGTCTGAAGGGTGGTACTACGGAAGTCGCACCTCCATCCCAACGGGCTGACCAGCTGCACGTTTTCAGGGTGGGCCCCAGGCAAGCGGGTACCACTCTCTGTCCCTGTTGAGTACAAAATAGGGGCCTTCTGCCAG
>VFQN01003215.1_pt1 | contig 23793 bp, 25 predicted proteins | sample 3512371 | NCBI WGS metagenome assembly VFQN01 (sample SAMN10412370, study PRJNA504923) | tailings metagenome | isolation source: Replicate 2 from Balatoc abandoned mine | place: Philippines: Itogon, Benguet | collected 2017-08-28
GTCCTCGCCCTGCACGATCAGGATTGGCACGCGGATATAGGCAAGCTCTTCCGAGATATCCCACGCGCGAAAATCGTTATCGAGCCACACATCATTCCAGCCGCGAAACGCGACATCGACATTCTTGTGGTACTTGGCCAGACGTCCGCGTAGATCACCTGAATTATAGGCATCGCGCGCCTGAGCAATCGACGTGACACTGATATCCTCGACAATGAAATGCGGGGCCATCAGCACGAGACCGCGCACCCGATGGTCCTGGTGACTGCCTGCATAGAGCGCAGCGATTGACGCGCCGTCGCTATGCCCGACCAGAAGGCCGCGTTGAAAACCGATCCGATCCAGCAGTCGCGGCAAGCTCACGCCCGCTTCATGATGCATGTAGGTGATCGGGCGCGGCAGCGTCACCGGACTCGACTTGCCGTAGCCCGCACGCGAATACACGAACACGCCACAGCCGGTTGCTTCCGCGAGCCGATCCGGGAGGTCGTTCCACATCGCGACGCAGCCGAGCCCTTCGTGCAGAAGAACGAGCGTCGGAGCCGCATCGGGCCGCGGCCCGATCATGCGATATTCCAACATTTCCGGGCCTAAATCGAGCATCCCCTGATCGGAAAGCGCATTCATTTCGTCCACTCCTGCACCAGGCGAAACAGCCTGTCCGCGCTCTGCTCCACTGTCAGGCCCGACGTATCGAGCTGCGCTTCGGCCTGCGCGTAATCCTGGGAACGCGCTTCAAGGATTGCAACGAGATCAGACATCGCTTCCCGGTTCTCGGACATCGGTCGCAGATCGCCCTGCGCCATGACGCGGCTCATGTGTTCTTGCGGCTGCGCCTTGACCCAGACCGCGTGCGCGTGACGCAGCAACAAGGCATAGGTCTCGGGCGATGACACGATGCCGCCCGCGGTTGCGATCACAACTTTGTCGTGACCGCTGATCACCTTCTCAAGCGATGCGCGTTCGTAGCGCCGGAATGTCGAAACACCCGACATCTCGATCAGCATCGATATACTGGCACCATATTCCTGCTCGACCACGCGGTTGAGCTCAACGAACGGATACCCAAGCCGTTCCGCGAGAATTTTTCCGAGCGTGGATTTGCCTGCGCCGCGCAAGCCCACAAGGGCAATGCGATGAGCGCGCTCGGCCTTCGCACTTTGAACGATGCGCTGTTCGATCAACTCTTCAAGCGCCGGCCATTCGGACGGCGAGAGTCGATTCACAAGGTCGACTATGCGACTAAGACGCTCATGGCGCTCGTCGAGCGGCAGCAGTTCCGTGATCGGACTTTCCAGCGCGTCGGCAACCGCTTTCAGGACCGTAAGCGACGGGTTGCCATATCCCCCCTCGATCTGCGCCAGGTACCGTTCGGATATGCCGGAATCGATCGCCAGTTGGCGGCGGGTGATGCCGCGGCGGGCACGGCCGCGACGAACCAGACGGCCGACCTCCTCGGTGAAAGCAATGCTCGAAGAACTATGATTGCTCGGCACGGGAGCGGACGTTTCGCGGCGTTTTTCCTGAGTTTCGGACAAGATTTCACCGATTTTGTTCCAGCATGCACAATAGTGCACCCCTGAGCGGACGCAAGTTGCCGAGCAAGCTCTTGACTCTTGTCCATATGTCGAGAATTATCGACACATGGACACGATCGCTGCAACGTTGGCTCTCGCCGCGCTGGCTCAACCCACACGCCTGGATGTGTTCCGGCTGCTGGTCAAGCAGGAGCCCGAGGGGCTTCCCGCGGGCGACATAGCGAAGACCCTTGCGGTGCCGCACAACACCATGTCCTCGCACCTGGCTATCCTTGACCGCGCCGGCCTGATCTCGTCGCAGCGCCACGGACGCTCGATCGTGTATCGGGCCAATCTCGCGACACTGCAATCGCTGACGCTTTTCCTGCTGCAGGACTGCTGCGGCGGCGAGCCCACCCTGTGCGCCTCGCTCATCGAGTCGATCAAGCCCTGTTGCTCCCCAAGGCCGCAAACCGTTCGAGAGAACTCTCATGCAAGACCCAAAGACCGATCGCGTGTTTAACGTCCTGTTTCTTTGTACCGGCAACACCGCGCGATCGATTCTTGCAGAATCGATCCTCCGCAAGGACGGGCGTGGGCGCTTTCGCGCTTTCTCCGCCGGAAGCCAGCCGAAAGGTAAGGTCAACCCATACGCGATCCGTGTGCTTGAACGCGCCGAATACCCTGTAGCCGACCTGAGATCGAAGAGCTGGCAAGAGTTTGCTCGCCCGGACGCGCCGGTGATGGATTTCGTTTTCACCGTTTGCGACAACGCCGCCGGCGAAAGTTGCCCGGTATGGCCGGGACAGCCCATGACCGCGCATTGGGGCATCGAGGATCCGGCTGCGGTTGAGGGATCCGATATCGAGAAGGAAGCCGCCTTCGTGAAGGCGCATCGCTATCTGCGGAATCGCATTATTGCGTTCGTGAACCTTCCACTCAGCTCGATAGACAAGCTTTCGCTTGGAACCAAGCTGCGCGAGATCGGCAGAGGCGAAGGCTCCACGTCGCAATCCAACGTCGCGTGAGAATGTCATGAGTTTATTCGAACGTTACCTGTCTGTCTGGGTCGCGCTGTGCATCGTAGCCGGGATTGCACTCGGCCACGTGCTGCCTGACTTGTTTTCCCTGATCGCGAAAGCCGAGATCGCCAGGGTCAATCTCGTCGTTGCCGTTCTGATATGGCTGATGATTATCCCGATGCTGCTGAAGATCGATTTCGGCGCGCTCGGGCAGGTGCGTGAGCATTGGCGCGGTGTTGGCGTCACGCTGTTTATCAACTGGGCGGTGAAGCCGTTCTCCATGGCGCTGCTTGGCACCTTCTTCATCGGCTATCTGTTCGCACCGATGCTGCCATCCGATCAGATCCAATCCTATATCGCGGGGCTGATCCTGCTCGCCGCAGCGCCATGCACGGCAATGGTCTTCGTTTGGTCGAACCTCTGCGACGGCGAACCTCATTATACACTCAGTCAGGTGGCTCTGAACGACATCATCATGGTGTTCCTGTTCGCCCCGCTGGTCGGCCTGCTGCTTGGCGTGGCATCGATCACGGTCCCATGGAGCACGCTGCTGCTGTCTGTGGTGCTCTATATTGTCGTGCCGGTCATCGTGGCCCAGCTGTGGCGCCGTGCGATCCTTGCATCCGGCGCCGCCGCGCTGACGCGCACGCTCGCCGTCCTGCAGCCGCTGTCACTGTGCGCGTTGCTGGCCACTCTCGTGCTCCTGTTCGGGTTTCAGGGCGAACAGATTCTCACCCAGCCGATGGTGATCGTGCTTTTGGCGATCCCGATCCTTGTGCAGGTCTATTTCAATGCCGGACTCGCCTATTGGCTGAGCCGTCGCTTCGGCGTCGCCTGGTGCGTTGCTGCGCCGGCCGCGCTCATCGGCGCCAGCAATTTCTTCGAGCTCGCTGTCGCAGCGGCCATCAGCCTATTCGGGCTCAATTCCGGAGCGGCGCTGGCCACGGTCGTCGGCGTTCTGGTCGAAGTACCGGTCATGCTATCGGTCGTGCATATCGTAAAGGCGACGCGGGGATGGTACGAAGCAGGTAGCGCGTCGGCGCCGGCTCCAACCACCATTCAGACAAAGACATGACGATCACCATCTATCACAACCCGGGTTGCGGCACCTCGCGCAACACGCTGGCGATGATCCGACAAAGCGGTGAAGAGCCGACGGTCATCGAATATCTGAAAACGCCGCCAACGCGCGAACGCCTTGTCGAATTGCTGCGCAAAATGAACATGGCGCCGCGGCAATTGCTGCGAGAGAAAGGCACGCCCTACGCCGAGCTCGGTCTTGCCGATCCGAAATGGACCGACGACGAATTGATCGATGTCATGATGGCGCATCCGATCCTTATCAATCGTCCGATCGTCGAGACGCCGAAGGGTGTTGCGCTGTGCCGGCCATCAGAGACGGTGCTCGAGATCTTGCCGAATGCGGACATCGGACCATTTGTAAAGGAAGATGGCGACGTGATCGCGGCTTCGGAGCCTCGATGAAGCCTGATCTGTCCGACCTACCGAATATCTCGCCCGAATCCCTGGCCCTGCCCGATCCGGCCGCATTGCGGCCTGCGGCCTCACACCACAAGCCGCGCATCCTGATGCTCTACGGCTCGTTGCGCGAACGATCGTACAGCCGCTTTCTGACAATGGAGGCAGCGCAACTGCTGGAAGCCTTCGGCGCGGAGACGCGGATATTCAATCCCTCCGGGCTGCCCCTGCCCGACGACGCGCCCTCCGGCCACCCGAAAGTGCAGGAATTGCGCGAGCTGTCCGCATGGTCAGAGGGCCAGGTCTGGTGCAGCCCCGAACGTCACGGCGCGATGACCGGAACCATGAAGGCTCAGATCGACTGGATTCCACTGTCGCTCGGATCAGTACGCCCGACGCAAGGCAAGACACTGGCCGTGATGCAGGTCAGCGGCGGGTCGCAATCCTTCAACGCCGTCAACCAATTGCGGGTGCTCGGCCGCTGGATGCGGATGATCACGATCCCCAACCAATCTTCGGTGCCGAAGGCCTATGAGCAGTTTGACGAAAGGGGGCGGATGAAACCATCCTCCTATTACGATCGCGTGGTGGACGTGATGGAAGAACTTATAAAGTTCACATTGCTGACGCGCGACGCCGCCCATTACCTGACCGACCGCTACAGCCAGCGCAAGGAAAGTGCAGCGCAGCTCGAGGCGCGCGTGAAACTAGGCTCAATTTAGGCCCTCGGCGCACCGCGTAACTCAATCCATCCCATCCTGAGTAGCCCGCGCAGCGGACGTCTCGAAGGATGGGGTGCCCGCCGCCTCAAACGCCAAGATACCGGTGCTGTACCTCGGGCGCGGCACCAAGTTCCTTCGACGTGCCGCTCCATACCGTGCGGCCGCGTTCAATCATGTAGTGCCGATCGGCAATCGCAATCAGCGCCGAGACATTCTTGTCGATGACAAGGATCGACTGTCCGGCCTGCTTCAGCCGCGTCAGGCATTGCCAGATTTCCTGCCGGATCAGTGGCGCAAGACCTTCGGTCGCCTCGTCGAGGATTAGAAGACGCGGGTTGGTCATCAGCGCGCGGCCAACAGCCAGCATCTGCTGCTCGCCGCCGGACAGGAGGTTTCCCATCTGGCCGGCCCGCTCCGCGAGCCGCGGGAAAAGCTCGACCACGCTGTCGTAAGTCCAAGGCTTCGCGGCGCCTGAGGTGTTCGCTGCGGTGGCCACCAGATTCTCTCGCACCGTGAGATTGGGGAAAATTTGCCGTCCCTCCGGCACGAGTCCGACGCCGAGTTTCGCGACGCGGTAGGACGCCAAACCGCGGATCTCCTTGCCGTTGAAACGGATCCGGCCTGCGCGTGCGGGCGTCAGCCCCATGATCGAGCGTACGGTCGTGGTCTTGCCCATGCCGTTGCGGCCCATCAGCGTCACCATCTCGCCAGCGGCGATGGCAAGCGACAGGCCGAACAAAACCTGGCTGCGGCCATAAGCGGTTTCGATGCCGTCGACCTCGAGCAGCGTCTCAGCCATTGGCCACCACCGCTTCCTCGCCGAGATAGGCCTGGCGCACGTCCGGGTTGGCGCGAATCTCCTCTGGGAGGCCAGTCGCAATCACACGGCCATAAACCAGCACCGAAATGCGATCGGCCAAGGCGAACACCGCCTCCATATCATGTTCGATGAGTAGGATCGTGTATTGCTTCTTCAGCTCCAGAAGCAGCTGCACCATGCGCGCAGACTCTTCCGGGCCCATGCCGGCCATCGGCTCGTCGAGTAGCAACATGCGCGGCTTCGTCGCCAACGCCGTTGCGATCTCGAGCTGACGATGTTCGCCATGGCTCATACTGGCGATGACGGTATCGGCGCGGTGCGACAGACCCACGCGATCGAGCGCGGCGCGCGCCGGCGCCCTCAGCTCCTCTTCAGAGCGCGCGTTGCGCCAAAAGTGAAACGAATGTCCAGCATGCGCCTGGACTGCGAGCGCGGCATTGTCCAGCGCCGTGAAATCCTGGAACAGGGATGTAATCTGGAACGATCGCGCCAGCCCTTTCCTCGACCGCTCATAGGTCGGCAGCGTCGTGATGTCCTCGCCGCCAAACATGACGCGCCCGCTATTCGGCGCGATCTCTCCTGTCAGCTGACCGATCAGCGTGGTCTTTCCTGCCCCGTTCGGACCAATGATGGCATGCAATTCACCAGCGGGCACCGAAAGCGAGATGCCGTCGGACGCTAGCACCCCGCCGAAGCGCTTGGTGATTCCCTCGACTGCAAGCAGAGCGTCAGTCACGGCGGATTTTCTCCAGAAGTCCGTCGATCCCGCCGCGCGCGAAAAGCACCACCAGCAGCAGCATCGGACCGAGGATCAGTGCCCAGTATTCCTTGGCCGCGACCACCGGCTGTCCGGTCACGAATTCGCCTACCACCGCTATCGCGTGCGGCAGCCATTCCTCCAGAACGAGCAGCGCTACGGCGCCGATCACTGGACCGAGCACAGAACCCATGCCGCCCAGCACGGCCATGACAATCAGATCGCCCGACCGTGTCCAGTGCATGGTCGCAGGACTGATGAAGTCGGTGTGGTTCGCGAGCAGGATACCGGCAAGGCCGCAGAGGACGCCCGCGATCACGTAGCAGGTCAGCCGGTAACGATACGTAGGAAAACCGATGGCCCGCATGCGGCGTTCGTTCGACCGCGCGCCCTGGATCACCATCCCGAACCGCGAATTGACGATCCGCCAGACCAGATAGCAGGTGCCGACAAGGCACACGAAGCACACGTAATAGAACGTGGTCTTGTTCGAAAGATTGATCAGCCCGGCAAAATCGCTGCGTTGGTAGATGGTGAGACCATCGTCCGCGCCGTAACGATCGAGGCTGACGCCGACATAATAGATCATCTGCGCGAAGGCGAGCGTGATCATGATGAAATAGACACCGCGAGTGCGCAGCGACAGCGCGCCGGTCGCCAGCGCGAACAATGCGCAGGCGATCAGCGCCACCGGCCACTGGATGAAGGCGGAATTGATGCCCTCATGCGCCAGGATGCCGACGGCATATCCGGCGATGCCGAGGAAGGCCGCATGGCCGAAGCTCACCATGCCGCCGAAGCCCATGATCAGGTTCAGGCTCACGGCGGCTATCGCGAGGATGACGATGCGGGTGAACAGCGTCATCACGAACGGACTGGCTGTGAGCTGCGAATAGAGCGGCACCAGCGCGAGGAACACCATCAACGCGCCGACGACGATATTGCGGACAGTGAGAAACCTCATTTCGTCGCCGCCGGGAACAAGCCAGCCGGCCGTATGACGAGCACCACCGCCATCACCAGATAGATCAGCATCGACGAAAGCGCCGGACCGGCGGTCGATGCCGCCGCGTTCGACAGGAACAGCTTCAGGATGTCCGGCAGGAAGGCGCGGCCGACAGTATCGATCAGGCCGACCATGATCGATGCGATGAACGCGCCCCGGATCGATCCGATACCGCCGATGATGATGACGACAAAGGCGAGGATGAGAATATTCTCACCCATGCCGATCTGCACCGTCAGGATTGGCGCCTGCATCATGCCGGCGAGGCCGGCGAGTGCAGCACCCATGCCGAACACGAAGGTGTAGAGCAGCTTGATGTTGATGCCGAGCGCACCGATCATCTCTCGGTTCGAGGCGCCGGCGCGGATCAGCATGCCGACGCGGGTTCGCATGACGACAAAGTAGAGAAGCACCGCGACGGAAAGCGCGACCGCGATGATCATCAGGCGATAGGTCGGATAGTAGACTCCCGGAAAGATCTGGAAGCTGGTGTTGAGCCATGCCGGCAGCGGCAGACTGAGACCCGCCGGCCCCCAGACAAGCCGCACGAATTCGTTGAAGAACAGCAACAGCCCGAACGTGCCGAGCACATGATCGAGATGATCGCGCCCATACAGCCTGCGCAGTGCGACCACCTCCACTGCCATGCCGACGATAAGGGTCGCGATCAGCGCCAGAATCACCGCGAAAACGAAGCTGCCGGTCAACGCGGCGAAGGTCGCGGCAAAGTAGGCGCCGATCATGTACAGCGAACCATGCGCAAGGTTCACGAGGTCCATGATCCCGAACACGAGTGTCAGTCCCGCCGCCAGCAGAAACAGCAGCAATCCGAACTGCAGTCCGTTGAGAGATTGCTCGATGAAGAGAAGCATGGATGAACCAGAACGTCCCGCTGCGCCCCTAGGAGGGCGTCCCAACCTTAATGTCCTTCCCGGCTCTGCGCCGGGCACCCACGTTGCCCTGCTTTTGCAAGACGCGTTCCTGCTTTTGCAAGACGTGGATGGCCGGGACAAGCCCGGCCACGACGAAAACTCATCCGTCTACACCGACCGGACGGCGGGCCCCTCACCCGCCGTCCGGCTCAGTTTCTATATCACCACTTCATCGGGCACTTGTCGTGGAAGCGGTCCTGACTGTCCTTCACGATGGTCGCGACGGTTTTCAGCGAGAGCGGGAATTCCTTGTCCTCGCCCTTCACCACGTCCTGGAGATAGAAATTCTGGATCGGGAAGTGGTTGTTGCCGTACTTGTAGGAGCCACGCACCGAGTTGAAGTTCACCTTGCGCATTTCGGCGCGCATCGCGTCCTTCTTCGTCGTGTCACCCTTGACGGCCGTAACTGCGCTGTTGATCAGCTGAGCGGCATCGTAGGCCTGGGCGCCGTAATAGGTCGGACGCAGGCCTGGATACTTCTTGCGATAATCGGCGACGAACTTCTTGTTTGCGTCGTTCGGCAGATCATGCACCCATTGCTGAGCGCCCGGCACGCCAAGCGCGAGTTCCTTCTGCAGCGGCAGCGAAAGCTCGTCCACGGTGAACGCAGTATAGAGCGGGATCTTGTCTTTCAATCCGGCCTGCGCGTATTGCGTCAGGAACTGCACGCCCGACGCTCCCGGATAGAACACGAACACGGCTTCCGGATTTGCGGCGCGCGCCTTCGAAAGTTCGGCCGAGAAATCCAGCTGATCCGGCCACTTGGTCAAATCCTGACCCAGGACCTTGCCCTTGAAGGTCGATGCCACGCCGGACAGCATATCCTTGCCCGCAGCGTAGTTCGGCCCAATCAGATAGACGGATTTCACGCCCTTCTGATTCATGTACTCGCCGACGGCCTGCGGCGTCTGGTCGTTCTGCCACGAGGTCGAGAAGAAGAACGGCGAGCAGAGCTGACCCGCGATCTGCGAGGGACCGGCATTGGCGCTGATAAGGAACGTTTCCGCGTCGACCACCGGCTTGAGCGAGGCAAGCAGCACGTTCGACCAGATGTAACCGGCGATGAAGTCCACCTTGTCGGATTGCAGCAGCTTCTCGGTCTTCTGTTTGCCGATATCCGGCTTCTGCATATCGTCTTCGTAGATCACCTCGACGGGACGGCCACCCATCTTGCGGCCCATATGGTCGAGCGCGAGTTCGAAGGAGTTGCGCATGTCATTGCCGATCACCGCGGTGGGACCGGAGAATGTCGACACGAAACCGATCTTGATGGGCTTATCCTGCTGCGCCATGGCCGGCCCAGCCGCAAGCGCAAGAACGGCGCCTGCCGCGATAATAGATTTTTTCATCCTGTAGTTCCTCCTTTTGTGGGCCGCCCGCTTCAGTACGGCATTATCCTATTGAACTGTTCCAGTTACCGGAAGCCCCGTGCGCGCGCGACATACCGCAGCGGTTAAGATTGCGCCGGTCAAGAATGCAGCACGAAGCCTCGATTGCAGTCAGCCTCATGACGATTTCGCACGCAGCCGGAACCGCTGAATCTTCCCTGTCGCGGTCTTTGGCAGATCGGCACGAAACTCGATCCAGCGCGGATACTTGAACGGCGCGAGCATCGCCTTGACGTGATCCTGCAGCGCACGCGCCAATGCGTCACCGGCCTTTCCCTGATCCTTCAGGACGATGAAGGCCTTGGGCTTGACGAGGCCGTCGCCATCGACCCATGCGACCACGGCGCATTCGAGGACGTCGTCGTGGCTCTGAAGCGCGCCCTCCACCTCGAACGGTGAAACATAGAGGCCCGAGACCTTCAACATGTCGTCGTTACGGCCGCAATAGACGTAATAGCCGTCCTCGTCCTGCATGTACTTATCGCCGGATCGCGTCCATTCTCCCATGAAGGTATGACGCGAACGTTCGCGATTGTTCCAGTACATCACTGCACTTGTCGGACCGCTGATGATGAGTTCGCCCATCTCGCCCTGCGGCACAGGCTGGCCGTTCTCGTCGATCAGCTTCAACGCGTAACCCGGGACAGGCTTTCCGGTCGTGCCGTATTTGGTGGCGCCGGGCGCATTCGACAGAAAGATGTGCAGCATCTCGGTAGAACCGATGCCATCGAGAATATCGCAACTGTATTTCTCGCTCCATCGTCTGCCTACATCGGCCGGCAATGCTTCGCCCGCGGACACACAACGGCGCGGCTTGAACTCGCTGCGTGACGGCATGCCCTCGCTGGCCAGGAAGGCTGCGTAGAAGGTCGGCACGCCATAGAACACGGTGACGGGATGCTTGCGGAGAAGCGCCGCGACCCCCTCAGGCGTAGGCCGGTCGGCGAGCAGCACCGTGGTCGCGCCAACCGACATCGGAAAGGTCAGGGCGTTGCCAAGACCATAGGCAAAGAACAGCTTGGCCACCGAGTAACAGACGTCATCTTCGTGCAGGCCCAGGGTCGGTTCGGCGTAGAGCGCGTTGGTCAGCCTTAGACTGGCATGGACATGGACCGCGCCCTTCGGATTCCCGGTGGAGCCTGAAGTGTACAACCATAATGCGATATCGTCGCGCGTGGTCGGCGCCGTGTAATCTTCGGCATCCGACGTCTGCAGCAACCGCTCGAGGTGATCGTGACCATGCGCGTTCTCGCCGGATACAACAACATGCACCAGATCGGATGCGCCGGCGATGATACCGGCAAATTTCGGATAGAGCGCTTCCGACACCACAAGCATGCGCGCGCGACTATCGGAAAGCATAAATGCGTAATCGCTTTCGGTCATCAGCGTGTTGACAGGAACCGCGATCACGCCCGCTTTCAACGCGCCGAGGAACACCGTCGGCCAGTCGATGCTATCGGTGAGGCAGATGAGGATGCGCTCCTCGCGCCGCACGCCCTTCGCCCGCAGCACGGCACCGAACCGCGCCGCCCGTTCGGCAAGTTGCCCGTAGGTCCACCGTCCTTTAGCGTCGATAAAAGCGGCTTTGTCGGCCCGGCCTGCAGCGAGGTTGCTCTCGAGGATGTCGGCGGCGAAATTATAGTCGCGCGGGATATCGGAGGACCTGTACGTCCCCACAATATCGTTGCGTCCGAGCGACGCCGCTGCCGCAGCCTGAGCCATCTGCCATCCCGCTTGCTGGTTTCTTTTTCTTCGATGAACGCGCCGCCTTTGACCCGTTCCAAACATGAATTATAATGCATGCCGCGTTTGGCCCGTCAATTCCCCCGAGGCGAATAGGCGCAAGTTATTGGGCGGCCGTCCTTTTTTGCACCAGCCCGCGATCATGCTAGGCGAGAGGGAACAACAATTTCCGCTCAATGATCCGGGGAGAGACGACCGATGTTGACCAGCCGTGACCGCATCCTGACCACGCATGTCGGCAGCCTGCCGCGTAACGAGAAGCTGTCGGACATGCTGCTGCGACGCGAGGCCGGCGAGGCATTCGATCAGGCGGAGATGTCTGCCGAGATGGATAAGGCCGTGCGCCATGTCGTCGAGAAGCAGGCCGCCGCGGGCGTCGATATCGGAAATGACGGCGAACAGCAGCGGGTCGGCTTCCAGACCTATGTGCCGCAGCGCATGTCCGGCTTTGCGGGCATTTCAAAACGCCGACGCGGCATGGATTTCGAAAAATTTCCGGAGCTGGTGAAGTATCTGACTCACCGCTTCCCGCACGTCTCCAAGCAGCAAAACGCACCGGAAGCCCAAAGTGAGGTGAAGTATCTCGATCTCAAGCCGATCGAGAACGAACTCGCGCGCGTGAAGCGTATCGCCGGTCATACCTTTCCGGAAATGTTCATGACCGCGGCCTCGCCGGGCATCATCGCATCGACGATGCTGAACGCCTTTTACGAGACCAACGAGGACTATCTCGACGTCCTGTCGCAGGAGATGCGCAAGGAATATCTCGCAATCCATCAGGCAGGCCTGCTGTTGCAGATCGACGCGCCGGACCTCGCCATGGATCGCACCATGTTTCATCGCGATCTGTCGGATGCCGGCTTTGTGCGGGAAGTGGAAAAGCAGGTGGATGCGATCAACCGCGCCATCGAGGGCATCCCCGCAGACCGCGTGCGGCTGCATGTCTGCTACGGCAACTGGGAGGGGCCGCATGTCGACGACGTGCCGCTCGCAACCATCCTGCCGGCGCTCTACACGGCCAAGGTTGGTGCGCTCTCAATCGAGTTCTCGAACCCGCGACATGCGCACGAATACGCCGCCTTCAAAAAGCACCCGCTCCCCGATCGCATGCTGCTGCTGCCCGGCGTGATCGAAACCACGTCGAATTTCGTAGAGCATCCCGAGGTCGTGGCGCGCCGGATTGAAGAGGCGGTGGCAGCGGTCGGAGACCGTGAGCGCGTGATTGCCTCGACCGATTGCGGCTTCGGCACCTTCACCAACCGAGAGTGGGTTGTCGAGCCAGTCGTGTGGCTGAAACTGAAATCGCTGCGCGAAGGCGCGGACATCGCTTCGGCGCGGCTTTGGGGCAGGAAGAGCGCCGCATAAGCGGCGCCCGGATTCCGTCCTGAGGAGCGGCTTTGGCCGCGTCTCAAACGAGGGGGCGTCTCTTCGAGACGACGCGGGCAAGCCTGATGAAAGCCTGCAGGCGTCTCCTCAGGACGAAACCGGAGCGAAGCCTATACGTCCGATCAGGCCCGGGTCGGCTGCGGGACCACCGCCTCTGCGCGCGATTCGGTGATCCGCACGGCGATTACCCAGGCAAGCCAGAATGCGGCGAGATAGGCCGTCATAAACACCGCCCCACTCCAGCCGGCGATCAGCGGCTCGATCACCATGATCGCGACGATCGAGAGACCTTGCAGTGCAAAAGCGACGACAGTGTAGACGAACATCAGCGGGAGCGAAGACGAAGACATGACCAGGCCTCGTGTTGGGTTGGCCGGAGTCTGGTCGCACCGCGACGGCGGGAATACCTGTCAAGGTTGACAGGTCCGTCTTCGGGACTAGGGCTCGATCAGGCCAAGCATGGCGCATTTCACCGCCGCCTGCACGCGGGTGGCGACGCCTGCCTTTCGCATCGCGTTGTCGAGATGGAAATTAACCGTCCGCTCGCTGATTTCGAGAATCGTCGCGATATCCGCGGACGATTTCCCCCGCGCCACCCAAGTCAGAACCTGAATCTCGCGCTCGGTGAGGCGAAGCTCGCTTTTTTCGGGCTCTTTTTCCGCCGCGGCCAGTCGGTGGCGGATGATCGCGACAAGAAGTTCGAAATCGATCGGCTTGGTGACATAGTCATCGCAACCGAGCTGGCGAGCTTCGAGCTGGTGCGATCGCTGCGAATAAGCCGTGAGAAATATGAAGGGTATGCCGATCGGCATGAGATTGTCGGAGCGAATCTTCGCGAGGATTTCGAAGCCGGTCGCATCGGGAAGATCGATGTCGCAAAGCACGAGGTCTGGCCGGGTCGCCAGCGCAGACAGCCCTTCCTGCGCCGTCAGGACTGTCGAAACCGTGAATCCCTCCGCGCTCAGGACCTCAATCAGCAATTCGCAGGTGTCGGGATCGTCCTCAATGCAAAGGAGACGCGGCATTGGCATTCTCTTCGTCTGCGTCGGTTCTCGCCCTGGCCGGCAGCCGGATCGTCACGACCGTTCCCGCGCCGACGTCTCCATCGATCCGGATCGAGCCGCCATGATGTTCCACGAACTTGCGGGCGACATAGAGGCCGATGCCGGCGCCGTGAATGCCGCGGCTGTTGCGTGCGCGATAATAGGGTTCGAATATTTTCTCGCGCTCTTCGGGAGCGATGCCGCGTCCACGATCGGAGACAGTCAGGATGGCATACCCATCCTTGCTCTCGCCCTTGATGCTCACCTCGCCTTGAGGAGGTGAAAACTTGATCGCATTGGACAGCACATTGCCGACGATCTGCCGCAGCATGTCGGGATCGCCCCGGATCGTGTCCGGCAGCCCGGAGAGATCGGCACTGAACGACACCGCTCTGGTATCGACATCCACAAACAGATCCTCGAGCAGCCGGCGCAGTTGCACCGGTTCATTGCGCATGTCGGAAACGCGTTCGCCCGCCTCCGATTCAAGCTGGACCTGCTGCACGATCGCCTGAATGTGCCGTACCGCGCCACGAATTTTGTCCGAGCGAGCCTGGTCGGCGCTATCCAGTGTCCGGCGCAACAGGAACGCCTGACCATCGATCGTGGTGAGCGATGTCCCGATCTCATGAGACAGGACATCGAGGAAACGGCGGCGCTTCTCGGCGTTGGCCGTCTGTTCGGCCAGGTCGGAGCGCATCAGGGCTTCCGCATCCTTGCGGGTGGTCACAAGCACCGCGACGACCCATTGAGCCGCGATCGCGATCGCGCGATTGGCAAAGAAGACGACGCTCAGCGCTTCATCCGGCGGATTCGCGAATGAGCCGGAGATCGAGAACAGGGTCGCGACGGCCGCGGCGATATAGGCCGACCGGTAAAAGCTGAAGATCGAAAGAAAGATGATCGCGGCGTAGATGAAGCAGATGGTAACGTGATCGGGCGTTGTTTCGATGTCCGCAAGGAACACCGTGCCCATCAACGCAAGCACAAGCGCGAAGACCAGCCATTCCCGCGTGCTGATACGGCTATCGATCGATGGCTTTGCCTGGTCTGACATTCGCGCCGGCTGGCATAGTATCGTCCCCCGTCTCCGCATAGCGCCGAATGTCCCCAGGCACAATCGCCGGGGTAGCGATCCGTTAGCCCGGCCGCCGCGGCACCACGAGGTTCGACACCATCACCTGAACAGCCTCGTCCTTCTGGTTGAACGTCGTCGTTCGAACCTTCATCAGTCCCTGATCGGGCCGCGACTTCGACGGCCTCAATTCCAGTACCTCGGTGACGAGCCGCAAGGTATCGCCGGGCCGCGTCGGCCGCGGCCAGCGTATCTCATCGACGCCCGCGCCAATAATTCCGCCCGCAATCGGGAGGCCGCCATCGACCAGAAGGCGCATCGTCGTCGAGACGGTATGCCAGCCGCTGGCCGCGAGCCCCTTGAAGAAGGTGTCGGCAGCCGCCGTTTCGTCCAGATGAAAGGGCTGCGGATCGAACTGCCGCGCATAGGCCTTGATGGCATCCGCATCGATGGTCGCGGATTGCGAGGCGAAGGTCTGGCCCGGCGAGAAGTCCTCAAGATAGAGCTTGTTCACCGGCAGCCTCTTTCACCACGAGATGCGATGCGGGTAGCGATTGCGTCCTTGAACGGAACCACGCGCCACTCGCGACAGCGATGATATTCATGACGCCATAGATTGCCAGACCTGCGGCGAGCGCTGCGAATACGCCCGCTACTCCCGCGCCAAATCGCACGATCACAAGCCCGCCCAACGCCGCCACGGCGACACGCAGCAACGACGCACCCATGGCCCAGCCGACGCGCCCGGCACCCTGCGACGCGAAATAGAGCGCCAGTCCGATGCCGAAGAATCCGTAGAACGGCCCGACGATTCTCAGATATTGCGCACCGACTGCATTCATCGTCGCGTCATCGCCAAAGAGCGACAGCCAGCCTTGCGGATACAGCGCCGCCGCCAGCCCGATTGCACCTGTTAGCACGCCAGCAATTGCAGCACCGGTCCAGGCGACGCGAAGCGCCCGGAGGTTTTGGCCCGCGCCGATATTGGTGCCGACCATCGAGGCAACCGGGGTTCCGAGTCCGAAGACCAGCGGTACGAGCAGATACTCCAGTCGCACCGCAGTGCCGAAGCCTGCAACGGCGGCAGACCCATACGCACCAACAAGAGCCGTTGCCGTCGCAATCGCGAGATTGGTCGTCGTGGACGCAACCGATGACAGGGCACCGATCTTCAATATATCGCGCGACAGTGACAGCCTGAATCGCACTGGCTTCAAACGTGGCGTCAGAACGCCGCGACCGGACCAGATGTAAAATGCGAAGACGGCGCTTCCCACGACGTAGAACGCGACAACGGCCGCAGCGCCGCCGGCAATTCCGAAAGCTGGCAGCGGCCCCGCGCCGAAGATCAGGATGGGCGACAGCGGAATCAGTATCGCCGCACCGATGGCGGTCACTGCTGCCGGCACCAGCATGTTTCCTGTGCCCCGGATCACAGCCGCCAGCGAATTGTAAATCCAGAGCGGGACGGCGCCCGCGAACACGACATGCGAATAGATGAGCGCAGCAGCAAGCGCACCATCACGGCCGCCCATCGCGCTATACAGCGCTGAGCCGGATGCCAGCATGACAAGCGTGGTGAGCAAACCGAGGCCGAGCGCAATCCATATCGCCTGCCACGCCAGTTCGTTCGCTTCCATGCCGCGTCCTGCGCCGAGCGAACGAGATACTGCTGACAGGATGCCGCCGCCCATCGCGCCGGCCGTAATCATGACGAACAGCATCTGAACCGGGAAGACGAGCGCCAGACCCGCAAGCGCGTTGGTGCCGAGCTTGGCGATGAAATAGGTTTCCACCAATCCGATCCCGGCCTGAATCGCCATGACGGCGATGTTCGGCAGAGACAGCTTCAGGATCGTTCGGCCGATCGGGGCTTCGAGGAGTAAGCGCGTGCGCGGGTCCATGCGGCCGTCTCCGTGGTTGATACGACGAGATACGTGCATATACACGTATTGACAACGTGCATACGCACATGTTTTGGAATGCGAGCCATGCGTAAACGGACACAGTCGGCTGCGGAGAATCCGGCGCAATGCAATTGCCTCGCGCTGCGGCAGGCCGCGCGGCGGGTTACGCAGTTCTATGAGTCACGGCTTGCCCCGCTCGGGCTGACGTCGTCCCAGTACTCGATCATTGCGCGGCTGAACCGTCTCGGCCCGCTCACGATCAACGAAATCGCAGAGGCGCTGGTGATGGATCGCACCACCACCGGCCGGGCGATACGGCCGCTCGAGCGGGACGGGCTCGTGCGGATCGGCAGCGTTGAGGATGCCCGCAAGCGGGTGGTGAACCTGACCGCGGCCGGCCGGCGGCGTGCAGACGAGGCCCGGACCGCCTGGCAGCAGGCGCAGGCCGAGTTCGAGCGCGCTTTTGGCGCCGACGCCGCGGCAAGCCTGCGGGCGATGATGTCCGAGGTGGTGAAAACCGTCCCCGAGGCCGGCGCGGCATAGCGGGCAGTGGCCATTTTCGCGCTCCCCGTGGCTGGCCTGTGGATGTAGGATCGGCTACCACCCGGCCAAAGCGCCCACGAAAACAGCCGAGGAACATCCCATGGACCAGTCGCTCCGCAAGGTCAGCGCCGAAGACATCAACCCGCGCTATAATTGGGGCCGTGCCCTGCCCTCGCTCGGCATCATGGGCGTGGACTTCGAGGAGCGCGTCGATTACCGGCGCCTGCATAATTACCGCCTGAGCCGCGCCCGGATGGCGCTGGAGAATTCCGACCTCGGCGCTGTGCTGGTCTTCGACGTCAACAACATCCGCTACATCACCTCGACCAAGATCGGCGAATGGGAGCGGGACAAGCTTTCGCGCTGGGCGCTGCTGACCCGCGGCTCCGCCGATCCGATCATCTGGGATTTCGGCTCGGCCGCGGTTCATCACAAGCTCTATTCGCCCTGGCTGAAGCCGGAGAATTGCAGGGCCGGTCTGGTCGGTCTGCGCGGCACGGTGCATCCCGATTTCGGACTGATGACGCGGCATGCCAAGGAGATCGCCGCGATCCTGAAGGAGCACGGCGTTGCCGACATGCCGCTCGGCGTCGACATCATCGAACCGCCGATGATGTTCGAGCTGGAAAAGACCGGCCTGAAAGTGAAAGACGGGCAGCAGGTGATGCTGGAAGCGCGCGAGATCAAATCGATCGACGAGATCGCGCTGCTCAACCGCGCGGCCGCGATGGTGGACGGCGCCTATGATCTGATCAACGAAAAGCTGCGCCCCGGCGTGCGCGAAAACGATATCGTCGCCGAGGTGAACAAGTTTCTTTACACGCACGGCTCCGACGACGTCGAGGCGGTGAACGCGATCTCCGGCGAACGCTGCAATCCGCATCCGCACAACTTCACCGACCGCATGATCCGCCCCGGCGATCAGGCGTTCTTCGATATCCTGCAAAGCTTCATGGGCTATCGCACCTGCTATTACCGCACCTTCAATGTGGTGCGCGCAACCGACTCACAGCGCGACGCCTACAAGAAGGCGCGTGAGTGGCTCGACAATGCGATGGATCGCATCAAGCCGGGCGCCTCGACCGCGCATATCGCGGAAGCCTTCCCGACCGCGGGCGAATTCGGCTTTCCCGACGAGATGAGCGCGTTCGGTTTGCAATTCGCACACGGCCTCGGACTTGCGCTGCACGAGCGGCCGATCATCTCGCGAGTGGTCTCGATGGATCACCCGACCGAAATCAAGGAAGGCATGGTGTTCGCGATCGAGACCTATTGCCCGGCGACCGACGGCTATTCCGGCGCCCGCATCGAGGAAGAGGTCGTGGTCACCGACAAGGGCTGCAAGGTGATCTCGCTATTCCCTGCGGAGGACCTGCCGATCTCGGCGAAATACTGAATCTGCCCAATAACGGCTCGCCCGCGCTCGGCAAGGGACGCGGGCGGCGCCTTCCATCATTTATGGCATTGCAAATCGCCCCGATCGCGCGTCATGCTTGCAGCGGGTGCGAGGGGCCATGCAGCAAGCAGGAAAATCCGAAGGCGACAGCCCGTTACAGAGTGGGCTCGAGGACGCCACGCCGCATTACCATGGTCACCGCGAGCGGTTGCGCTCGCGTTTCCGCGAGGCCGGGCCGGACGCACTCGCCGATTACGAACTGCTTGAGCTGGTGCTGTTCCGGGCCATTCCGCAACGTGACGTGAAGCCTTTGGCGAAGGAGCTGATCGCAAAATTTGGTTCATTTGCGGAGACGATCGCGGCGCCCGAAACACGTCTGAAAGAGGTCAAGGGCCTCGGCGACGCCGCCATTACCGAGATCAAGGTGGTCCAGGCGGCGGCGGGCCGGCTGGTGCGCGGACAGGTCAAGGCGCGCACGGTGCTGTCGTCTTGGTCGTCGGTTCTGGATTATTGCCGCACCGCTATGGCGTTTGCCGAGAAGGAGCAATTCCGCATTCTTTTCCTGGACAAGCGCAACCAGCTGATCGCCGACGAAGTGCAGCAAACCGGCACCGTGGATCACACGCCGGTCTACCCGCGCGAAGTGGTCAAACGCGCGCTGGAATTATCGGCGACCGCGATCATCCTCGTGCACAACCATCCGAGCGGCGACCCGACACCATCGCGCGCCGACATTCAGATGACTCAGTCGATCGTGGATGTTGCGAAACCATTGGGCATTTCGGTGCATGACCACATCATCGTTGGCAAGGACGGGCACACGAGCCTGAAGGGGTTGCGGCTGATATAGGCGATCGAGGCGACGTGCGGCCTGCGCGCATGGATAGCCGAGAGCGCTATTTCTTCTGCAGGAAGATCGGGTCAGTGCCTTCGGGGACACGCGACCATTTCTTTGGCTCACGCTCCTCGAAACGCCACACCTGCCCGTTGGGCGAAGCGAGAACCAGTTCGCCCTTGTCGAGGCGCCAGACATTCGGATTGAGCCGCGCCATGGCCGCATCACAGGGCTGACGGATCGAGAGACGATACTCGTCGAAGCCCTTGGTCGCGGTGCTGGTAAGACTCAGCGCGCAGACCGGCTTGTCGGACCGCAGCATCGACCATTCGCCGGCAATGTCCTCCACCGAGCGCTTCGGCGCAAACACGGCCGCCGAAGCCGCCGTCTGGAGGAAGTAAAGCCCCTCGTCCTTGCGCTCACCCTCGAACATGCCGACCTCGACCTCGGTAAACTCGAAGACGGTACGGTTGCGAGCATCGACCAGTTTTAGGGTCTGATTTGCCAGCGTCCAGCCTTCCACTTGGTTCAGCGGTGGAATCGCTTCGCTGCAGGCACCGCCGAGTTCGACCCTCGCGCCATGCTTTGCCGGCTCCGACTTGAAGGTGAGGTTGCAGACGCGATCGCGTTCGGAGTTCGACATTTCCCAGACGCCGGTCATCCCTTTGCTGATGTCGGCCGCCGGCGCGGCAGGCTCGGGCTGCGGCGCTTGCGCGAGAGCGGGGGCGGGGGCGGACGCTGCAAACGAAACGATCAGAAAGATTGCGAACCGCATGTTTTTCGCCTTGGACCGGCCTCGTTGAGAATAGCGCGCACAGCGCCTCTCCAAGGACAAGAACACCTCTCCCGCAAGACGTATTGCCTCGCGTTTCTCAAAATGAGAGCGGATCGGCGTTTCTAGCACGGCACGCAAGGCGAAATCACGCCCGCTACCTCGCCGGATAGGGCGTCTCCGGAACCGGCGTGAGCGGGCCGTTACCGGAGAACCAGGACTTCAGGTTATCGACCACAAGCTGGTCCATTGCCTTACGGGTGGCGGCGGACGCCGAGCCGAGATGCGGGAACAGCACGATGTGATCCATCTCGATCAGTTCCTGCGGCACGTGCGGCTCGTTGACGAACACGTCGAGCCCGGCCGACATGATCGTGCGATCCTTCAGTGCCTTGATCAAAGCCTGCTCATCGACCACCGAGCCGCGCGCCATGTTGATCAACACGCCATCGGGCCCAAGCGCCTTGAGCACATCGGCGTCGATCAGATTCTTTGTCGCCGCGCCGCCCGGCACGATCACCATCAGCGTATCGACGTCACGCGCCATGTCGATCAGGTTCGGATAATACTTGTACGACACCCCGGGCTGCGGGTTGCGCGAATGATAGACCACTGGCACGCCAAAGGCTTCGAGACGCCGGCCGATCGCGCGGCCGATCCGCCCCATGCCGACAACGCCGACAGTCCGCCCGCGCAGAGTGGGTGACAGCGGATAACCGCTTTTAAGCCATTTTCCGGCGCGCAGATAACGGTCCGCCTGAGGAAATTCGCGGAGCGTGCATAACAGAAGGCCGAGCGCCGTGTCGGCCACTTCCTCGTTCAGCACGTCCGGCGTGTTAGTAACCACCACGCCGTGCTCGCCGGCCCATTTCGCGTCGACATGATCGTAGCCGACCCCGAAGCTGGAAACGATTTCGAGCTTCGGAAAGCGCGACATGAACGCGCCGTCGATCTTGTTAGCCGTATAAGCGATGGCGATGCCGCGGATACGGGGCGCTATGTCCTTGATGAAGGCGTCCTGATCCTTGGCCTCGACCAGCTTGTGGACCGTCGCAAACGGCTCAATGCCACCGACGATGACCGGCTTCGCCTGTCCGATCAGTAAAATCTCAGCCTTGTCGGCGGCCATGTGATTCTCCGTTCGCCTTGATTCAGCTCAAACTTTCACGGCCGCTTTCGGCCGCAATTGATCTATACTAACGCAGTCCCGCCCGCAAAATCGACGTTGTCTATCGACCCATCAGGCGTTCCCACCCCATGAAAATCCATACTGTTCAGGCGATCCGCAAGATCGTCCTGTACGCCGCAGTTGCGTGCGGCGCGTGTGTGTTTGCCGTCACCTCGTCCATTTTTCCAAGTGGCGAGACGCTGCACGAAATGATCGAGTGGCTCGGTGTCATTCTGATCGTCACCTGCATTCTCGGACGAACCTGGTCTTCGCTATATATCGGCGGCCGCAAGATCGAGGAATTCGTACGGACCGGACCATACTCGGTCATGAGAAATCCGCTGTACTTCTTTTCTTTCCTCGGCGCGGCGGGCGTCGGCATGCAGGTCGGCAGCGTAACGCTCGGCGTGATCTGCGCATTCATCGCTTGGCTGGTCTTCCATGTGGTCGTTCTGCAGGAAGAGCAGGTGCTTGCCGCACGCTATGGCGAAAGCTATCGCGATTACCTCGCCCGCGTGCCCCGGTTCTTTCCCAAGCCGTGGCTTTGGCACGACGAACCGACACTTACGATCCGGCCGCCGCGCGTGCTGATGACTTTCGCGGACGCGCTGGTGTTTCTTCTCGCCGTGCCGCTCGCGGAGTTTTTCGAACACCTGCAGGAGACCGGTGCGGTCCCGGTTTTGCTCCGCTTACCCTAGCTTTGGCCCTAGTTGCGCACGACAATCGCAGCGGCCGCGCCGGCCATCGCCAGGCCGGCGGTGCGGTTGACGGTCTGCAACGCGCGCGGCGACGTGAACATGCGGCGCGCATAAGCCGCGAGCAGCACGTAGCCAGTGAGCACGATGCTCACCACCACAGCCACAATCACCGCAAGCTCGACCATATCCGTGGCTGTCAGTCGTGTGAGGTCGATCACGGTCGGCATCAGCGCCAGATAGAAAAGCATGATCTTCGGATTGCCGAGCGACAGCAGAAGCCCCGCGCCGAATAATTGCCGTCCCTGGCCGCGCACTGGTTCTGCCTGCACCGGGGCGCCGGAGTCGCGCCACAGCTTCCAGGCGAGGAAAAGAAGATAGGCCGCGCCGACATATTTCACGATCAGGAACACCGGCTGGAACAAAGCCGCAAGCGCCGCGAGCCCGAACATCGCGCACGACAGCCAGATCAGATCGCCGAGCACGAGCCCGGCGCAGAGGGCCGCGATGCCCTTGGTGCCACGCGCCATGATGCGGGCGACCAGTGCTGCGATCGCCGGACCTGGCGAGATCACCGCAACCAGCAGCACCATTGCGAATGTCAGAAATGCGAACTGTTCCAAGGCAGCACCAGACGAAAATTACACCAGCATCGTCACAGGCTGCTCGATATAGCCCTTCAGCGCGGCAAGCAATTGCGCGCCAACGGCGCCATCGACAACGCGATGATCGCACGACAACGTCACCGTCATCTGGCTTTCGAAGCGCACGCCGCCATCCTCGGTTTCCACCGGACGGCGTTGCGCGGCACCGACCGCAAGGATCGTGGATTGCGGCGGGTTGATGATCGCGGAGAAATCGCGCACGCCATACATGCCGAGATTTGAGATCGCGCTGACGCCACCCTGATATTCGTCCGGCTTCAGCTTCCTGTCACGCGCACGCTCTGCAAGACCGCGCATTTCGTTGGAGATCGCGCTGAGCGATTTGCCGTCCGCACCGCGAATGACCGGCGTCATCAGACCGTCCTCGATCGCGACGGCAACGCCGATATCGGCACGCTGAAACCGCAGAATGCGGTCCTGCGCCCAGATCGCGTTGGCCGCCGGCACCCGCTTCAGCGCCAGCGCCAGCGCCTTGATGACGAAATCGTTGACCGACAATTTGTATCCACCCTCGCCTTCCGGCGCTCCGGCGTTGGCTTCGCTGCGCACCTTCAGAAGCGCATCGAGCGTGACATCGGCGGTCAGATAGAAATGCGGGATCGTCTGCTTGGCTTGCGTCAATCGCGCGGCAATCGTCGAGCGCATGCCGTCAAGCGGCACCTCCTCGAACGGCACATCGCGATAAAGCGCCAGAATGTCCGACGCGGACGGACCAGCGGCGGCAGTCGCAGCCTGTCCCGCCAATCGCGACATACGGGATTCGACGTCGCGCGCAACAATTCGACCATGCGGGCCCGAGCCGGTGATCCGTGTCAGATCGATGCCGTTCTCGCCGGCGAGCCTCCGCGCCAACGGTGTAACGCTGACGCCTCCAATCCGCGCCGGACCGAAATTGCGTTCGGGGGTGCGGACTTCGCGG
>VFQN01003216.1_pt1 | contig 23791 bp, 39 predicted proteins | sample 3512371 | NCBI WGS metagenome assembly VFQN01 (sample SAMN10412370, study PRJNA504923) | tailings metagenome | isolation source: Replicate 2 from Balatoc abandoned mine | place: Philippines: Itogon, Benguet | collected 2017-08-28
GGATGTGAATCCAGTCCTCGCCCTCATGCGCACTTCGCTGCTCGCTCCCGAGCTGGCCTCCAGCCTGGTACAAGCGCACAACGCCGCTATGGCCATTACTTGTGCGTACAAGCGAGGCGCGTCGCAGGGCCGGTCCGCCTTGGGTGTCGCTGGGGCCCCACGGACGTACCTGGGTGGCTACAGTGGCACGCCCCGTGGATCCCCACAGACACGACCGCTGCGCAGCGGGTATGAGGCGCTGTAAAGCCGCTAGGTGCATGGTATGCGCCTCGTTCTGGTCCGGTTCCTGTTTACCGCTGCTGGGATTCGCTACGCAGGCGTGTGCAGGAGGCCCTTGAACTGCAGCACTCAAGTCGTCCGGCCTGGCGCGCGCTGTGCCTACCAGTTAATTGTATGATGACTATAGACGCCGTTGTGTGTACGCAAACTGTGAAGGGACAAGTGCCTGCATCGGGCCAACAATCCAACATGAAGGACGCGTACGGGCAGGGCAGGGAACAAGGGCACCAGGAGCGCCCGTATTCTTTCCCTTAGCTGCGCCCGTTAACTCGTCGCCTCTACCTTACAAACCCATACCGTACCCCAGTTGAACAATGTCTGACCACGAGGTTGAGACCTTCGAGTCGAAACAACACAAGCGAGGCTTCACATTCCAACTATGCGGAGCAACAACATCACCACCAGTACACCACTTCCCAACAACCGAATACCCACCTTCCGCACCGCATTCCGCACCGCATTCCGCACCGCAATACCCACACACTTGTTATCCACCCTACAGCACCACAGCAAAGGGCCGGCCACAACGCAGAGCAACGCACGTGCTGTGGAGCCCCCCTCCTCTCCTCCCACTCTCAGATCCAGTCAACAGTATACCCGTCAGTACTCAATTTAGCACCTGGGGACCCCGAAGGAAAAGCGTACGTAACCCATGCATCAGTACTGCATCCACCACCCACCCTCATCCCTCAACCCCCACCCTCAACCCTCAACCCCCACCCTCAACCCTCATCCTCCTCGACCCTCACCCTGGGTGGCGCCTGCGCACCACCTCCACGCCCACGCTGTCCACCACGCTGGGCAGCCCCGGTATGCACAGCTTGCGCACCCCCAGCCGCACCGCCCGCACGCGCGGGTGGCGCCGCAGCACCAGGTCGGCCCCACGGTGCGCCACAGCCTCCAGCAGCTGCAGGGGAGGGCCCTCCACCACAGACCGGATGTCGCTGCGGGGGCCGGGGTTGCCGGGCAGGGGCAGCCGCGAGCGGCCGGTTGGGGCACAGCGGCGCACACGCGTCCATAGGAACAGCGTTCGCTGGTGCACCAGAGGGCTCGAAGCATACCGTGTGACGGACTGCTGTCTGCTCTGTTTGTTTTGTGTGCTCAGGGGCATGGTGTCTGCTGCTCGACCACTACTTGCCCCGCTGCCTGGACGCAGCGAGCGGTACTGTGCACGAAGGAGCACCATACCGGTAAGCCGTCGGCTGGGCAGGCCCTGGAGGATTACACAGCCTGCGAACCTGTCATCATTGTATTTCGGCCGGCCGTTCCGCAACATGCAGCGCGCTGTGAAATCGCATGCCGCTCACTGGCGCCACGTCCCGCCCACCTGTACACCTCTGCGTAGTTGACGGTGTGCTCCAATCGGTCGCTGTCCCCCGCCTGCCGTGCGTCCACCAAAAGGCTGGCGTCCGCTACAAACTGCTGCCCCAGCGCGGTCTCCTGTATGGCCATGGTCATGATAGCGATACGTTACGGTACCGTGGCAGTCTCCACTCCCTGACAGAGCCCCTGTGTGCTCAGCATACGGTATGGCAGCTTGACCTTAGTGTGCTGGGCGACCGGGGTGGGGGAATGCAGCGCCAGGCAGGGGGCGGCAGGCTGCTAACACACGCTCTCGACGCGTTCAGCCCACACGCATGGGGCTCGCCTGCAGTACAGGTGCACACGCCGACGCGTATGCCTGTCTAACGGCCCGAGGGCTCACCTCGGGCAGGACTCCGTGCCGGCCATGGAATCGCATGCCCCGGATGTGAATCCAGTCCTCGCCCTCATGCGCACTTCGCTGCTCGCTCCCGAGCTGGCCTCCAGCCTGGTACAAGCGCACAACGCCGCTATGGCCATTACTTGTGCGTACAAGCGAGGCGCGTCGCAGGGCCGGTCCGCCTTGGGTGTCGCTGGGGCCCCACGGACGTACCTGGGTGGCTACAGTGGCACGCCCCGTGGATCCCCACAGACACGACCGCTGCGCAGCGGGTATGAGGCGCTGTAAAGCCGCTAGGTGCATGGTATGCGCCTCGTTCTGGTCCGGTTCCTGTTTACCGCTGCTGGGATTCGCTACGCAGGCGTGTGCAGGAGGCCCTTGAACTGCAGCACTCAAGTCGTCCGGCCTGGCGCGCGCTGTGCCTACCAGTTAATTGTATGATGACTATAGACGCCGTTGTGTGTACGCAAACTGTGAAGGGACAAGTGCCTGCATCGGGCCAACAATCCAACATGAAGGACGCGTACGGGCAGGGCAGGGAACAAGGGCACCAGGAGCGCCCGTATTCTTTCCCTTAGCTGCGCCCGTTAACTCGTCGCCTCTACCTTACAAACCCATACCCCAGTTGAACAATGTCTGACCACGAGGTTGAGACCTTCGAGTCGGCCGATGCCGGCGCCTCGCTGACCTACCCTCAGCAGGCCGGCACGGTCCGCAAGAACGGCTACCTTGTGATTTCTGGCCGCCCTTGCAAGGTAGATAGCTGCTCGCCCAGTTAGGCTATGATCTGCGCGCCGCCGACTGGAGCAATTCCAACCTCATGGCGCCACTGCACGCGGGCAGGTCGTGGACGTTTCCACCTCCAAGACCGGCAAGCACGGCCACGCGAAGTGCAACTTCGTCGCCGTTGATATCTTCACCGGCAAGAAGTATGAGGAGATGACCCCCTCGTCCCACAACGTCGACGTGAGTTCAGGAACGCAGAGGAGCAGATCCCCAAATACCGCTGCCCATACCCTGCTTCCTATCCGCTGACCGTGAATCACGCTGATTGGATGACATTTCTGCCATGCTTGCGTACAGGTGCCCAACATCTCCCGCAAGGAGTACACGGTTATTGACATCACCGATGAGGGCATTGTGAGTTGGGTCGCGGCGGCGCCGCTGTAGCGGGCATGTGGACTTTTGCGAGGTGCACAATAGCTGAGCTGCAATTGAAGAGGTGTTTCCTTGTTGCTTGGGGCGGCGCAGGCTCTGAATTGCTTGCCGGTTTGCTGTCAGGCAGTGCACCGCGTGCATGGTACAATTCATTTGCCTGACTGCCGCATGACTGGATTCCAATCTATGCAGGTGTCCCTGATGGATGAGAGCGGCAACACCCGTGACGACCTGTTCCTGCCTAAGGGCACGGATGAGGCCGACAAGCTGGCTGAGATCATGCAGCAGCACTGGTCTGACAACAAGGAGATGGCCGTGACCGTCGTCAAGGTACGCTGCATGGGGTGGAGCAGCTGGGAGGACCACTGGCACTGAACAGCGAGCAGCCCGACTGGGGCTGGCTGGCGGGGCAAGGCGAGGCGACCCCTCAGGGACGGCTTAGCGAGGCCCTGACTGGACACGCTGTACGCTTAGCTTGTGGCGCAAGCTATTGCAAAGTAGCAGCCATGTCTGCATGGATTGTGCTCCTTCGCTTTCTGCAAGGGCGCATCCGTCCGTACGACGCGGGGCTGGGTGCGGTTGGGAAGCGCTCCAGCGTACGTTGGATATATCATATCACTTGTCTTTACTTTGCAGGCCATGGGCGACGAGATGATCAACACCGTCAAGGTCATCAACGACAAGGTGCGCGGGTAGTGCTGCAACCTTGTCTCGGTCAGCTATTGGCCAAACCCACTCGTCCGTGTCAGGTTGACGTGTGGTATAAGCTCTGACGTCCACCCCACATCTCTCCTTAACCCCGCAGGCTCAGTAAATGTGCTCAGGTTGCCTGGCGGCGCTTCTCCGGCGGCGCGTCGTTGCAACGGGAAAGTTGGAGAGGCGGATGGCCCGAGCGTTTGGCGAGCAGGCTTTGGCTACTCTGCAGTGTGCTGCACACTTCTGACTCGGACCATTTGGGCGCAGCTGGTTCGCGCGGGAGCTTCGTTGCGCACTTTATCTAGAGGATGTTGCTCTGGTGCTCAGAGGCAGTCGAGCGTGGTCTAGACGCAGTACAGGGTGTCTTGCATGGGCGCGTCTTGTTGCGCTTAGAAGGGGCCGTGTTGGCTTGGAGATCAGGACCTGTGCCTGTTGTAACGTGTCTAAAGTCCAGTACATGGAAATAGAAGCTCGAGAGTTATGGCCTGGTTCTGGCACGTGGGAGGCGAGGCAACGGGTGGAGCAAGGGGGACCTTCACCGAGAGCCTGCTGCATGCGGTGACTGGTTGTGCCTGCGGCGCGTGTAGTGTGTCCAGTCAAAGGAAGCCAAGGACAGTGCGTCGGAGCTTTCTGTATGTGAGCCGTTGGCCAGCGGCCATCCCGCAGTATGACCTGAGCTGTGTGAAGCAGCAAAGGTTGTGTAAGGCACCGGATTAAGCCGGGAAGGCACTTGACCGCAACTGTTCAAGGGCGCCTTGGTGAACACTTCCCTGTCGCAGCCGCTCCCTTGGCCAGCTTTGGGCCGACCCGGCACTACCTTGTGGGCACGATCCATGGAAGTGCAACCACGGGCGCATACGGCTGCACTCCTGTCCTTAGCTGACAACCGGGCGTGAGAGTTCGGCCCTGAGCCGGCCATGTTCCCATGTACACGAAGTGTCGTACACATCCAGGGACGACTAGGTTCTGAGGCAGCCTGCCTGGGCAAAGTATTATTTGCTACCATGTTGGAGGCACTGTCAAACCTTCCTTTTCGTGGTCTGCCGGTCAGTTGCGAAGCTCTTGCGACCACGACATACATTGCGACCCACGACACTCAGCCTCCTTCCAATCAAGTAGTGCAAACAGACCAATCAACGACAGCGTTACTGCGCCTCATCGGTAAGGCGAAGGCTGGGGCACAAGCTGCTGTAGGGACGCAAAAGGGAGCGACCCGGAAAACGACAGACGACGCACTTAAAGGGAAGCGGACCGCGGAGGCGACCGACGAGCGCCCTTGCAAAAAACCCAATACAGCAGGCCCGAATAGGGCGGGAGCAGCAGCACCAGCTGGGACACTGGCCAAGCGGCTTCCCGCGCTGACTCCGGATGAGCTCAAGAACCGGACCATCCCACAGCTGCAAGAGCTGTTGAGAGAAAGGACACTGCCGGTGTCCGGGAGGAAAGAAGAACTGGTCAGGCGCCTGGTTGACCACGGCCGTGCTGCCAAGCTTGCGGGTGCTGGTGCGAAGCCCTAAGACAGCTGATGGCACCACCTCTGACCGGCGGTGGGCACCAAGGCTACAAGGTGGAGCCGTGCCGGCTCAGCAGGGCCTCGAACATGACTGTGGGGTTGGGTGGAGGAGGGGTACAATCACGGAATGGAAGGCTAGTCCATGACAAACGGGGCCCAGCGAATGCGCATGAGTGCACCATGCATTGCAGGTGCCTGGGTTGACTGAATGCCAGGCTCAAGCACGGAATGGGAGGTGACAAACGGGGCCCAACGAATGTGCATGAGTGCACGGTGCATTGAATGTGCCTGGGTTGACTGACCGTATGCCAGGAGGTACATGTTGGCAGGGCGCTTTTCCTTGTACACGTACCGTACATGTCCTGGTGTGCAGGCCCAAAGATGTCGCGTGCTCGCCGTAGTGTCTCTTCCCGGCTTTGGCGCCCTGCGTTGAGCTCCTTGATGTTGTGCAAGAACTGGCTGAACTGCTCATACGAGAGCTGCGCCCTGAAGTGCGTGCGCAAAGGGGCAAGGGGAGTGCAACGTAGTGAGCACCGCCGTATCAAAGGGCGTGCTGGTGTTGCCAGGGTTGTCCTATGTAGCCTTGTGCGGCAGCTGTGTGCACGGCGATGCTGTGGAAGGACATCAAAGCCTTTCTGTACTGCATGCATGTATGTGGACATTAACACGAGTTCCATACGAAGTGTAAGGATCCTTGCATGTCTTGTGTGTGCCTTGCGCCCAACGCCCAGCCTCACCTGGCTTGCCGGAAGAATTCTTTACCGTCAACCTTCGGGGGGGAGCCCCCGCCGACTGCACCGCCGCCGCCCCCCATGTGCATGTAGGGCGTTGCAGCCGCAGACGGCTGCGGCGTGGCCCCAGCGAACATGGGCCGCCCGGACGTGCTGGGGAAGCCGGGTGTGGCTGCAGGCATGCCTGCCCCACAGCGACACAGGGTAACAGGGTGTCATCGGCAAGCGAGCGAGCTATAGACCATAGTGCAGTGCTCGACCTTCCCTGAAAACCAGCAGCCTGTGACGCACTCAGATAAACTTAGTGTAGCCCGCAGTTGCCAGCCTAAAGCGGTAACCTACGAGAGTTGAAGCCACCGCCTCCGGCGTTCATGCCGTACGCCCCACCAGCGGGTGCTGCCGAGGGTGGAGGCGCGTAGCCACCATAGGGTCCTGCACCCGCTGGCGCGTGCTGCGCCGGCTTGCTGATGCTGTTGAGCACCTCCGACACAAGGCGCTCGCCCGACACGTCCGCGTTGGCCACGCTGGGCTCGAGGTTGGGCTGGGCACGACATGCAGGCAGCAGGTAGCGTGGGGGTAGGTATGCGTGGGAACCGCGCGACAAGTGGCGTGCTCTTGTCCAATGGAGGGGCGTGTTGAATGCGGGCACGTGCACCCCTTCTGGTAGCCAACTCATGCCGAATCACTTGCCTAAGGCGGATGATGTGCTTTTTGCCGTAGCCAGGTCAGCGTCCATAGGTGGCCTAAAGTACCAACCTCGTCGTCGTCGTGAAGCTGCTGGATCAAGTTCTTGCGCAGCGTGTCCAGCCGTGCGTTCTCCCGGTTAAGCTTCTTGACAGTCTCTGCAGGCGCAGGCAGGCAGCTGTTGACGCACGTGCCGCCCCCATTCAGCGGTACAGCCCCAGCAGTGCGCAAGCAGCAACAGGTGGGTACACTTGTAGCAATGCTTCACCAAAGCCGTGCTCCACTCGCCTATGAGCGCTGCCTTCTCGTTCTGGAGTCGGTGGGCGTCCTCCACGGCGTGTTTGCTCTGCAGTCAGGTCACAGCAATCAGGAATTAACACCTTCGGCACGACAACCACTTCACCACCTGCACGGCAAGGAGCTCCTCGCAATGGGGCATATGGGGTAGACCTTGTGCCCTGGCGTGCAACCGCTTCGGAGGGGCCAGCAGTACAGTGCATGCCCTCAAGACGGGTGCCCGGGGGTCAGGCCACTTGGACCGCACTGACCTTCGACACCATGTCCTGGAGCTCCAGCTCAAGGGACGACACACGCCGTTCCAACGACTTGATCTGACTTTGCTTTTGTAATAGTGCCTCTCGTAGCTGCTGGCCCTCTGACTCCATCTGCGAAACCTTCTGAGCAAGAGCTGCCTGTGCAATTTTGTGGGCAAGCTCTAGCTGCGCGAACGGGTCGCTGGGCAGTATCGCCACAACCTGCATGAGTGACGTTAACTTCGTAAGGTAGGGTCGGCGTCTGCTGGCTGTCTCGCTGTGCATTTCAGCAACGCAATCACCTCGTTCGGCAACTCGAGAGATGTCATCTTAACTACAGAGCTTATGTACACAATAATGTAGTGTTATAGATCTACCCTAGCTTCGCCGTGTTCGCATTCAGGGTAACTAGTTTGCGGTCAAAGCAGCAAGCGGCAACAGCGACTGACAAGGGAGTAGCAGGTATTTAAAAAGTTACGCCAGAAAGACAGAATATTGAGTGTAGCAGTCCCTTTCGTTCAGCGTGTCAGCGAATCCGAGTCAACGAAAAGTTGGACGAACGTTGACTGACGGACCCACGGCTCACACATGGGTCCGGTCGGTCCCTGCTCTCGGCAATGCGGCCTGTTACTGATACTGGGAGCGTGCCTTGCAAGCGGATGACACGAGGCCTTGCTTGAATAGGCTTTGAGGGCATGGCCAGGCACGTGCATGGGCTACGTGGCACAGGGGGCCAGGGACGCAAGCAGGCAACCAGGCCCTGCTGATGGAGGCACGCGCCGTTTTACACACCGAACTTTCTGCAGGCTTGGTCTTGCCCTTTTCTGCTGTCTTACAGCTTACACTTCTGTAGCTGCGTTTGGTACTGCAAGAGTGGACTTCCGCTGTGGACACAGCTGCTGCTGATCAGGGGGGCGGGAAACCACGAGCCTGGCACGGGTTCGTGCCAACCACTTGGGCTTGGACGGGTGTGTTACACGCCACGAAAACGGGAAGGTTAGGGCTGCTCTTAGCTTCCAGATGGCTTCCTCTTTGACCTTGGTTAGTGACTGTGACCAATGCTGGACTGCTGGAGTGCTGGTGTAGCGAAATCAGCATGGTGCAGTGTGCTGGGTAGCGGTGCGCATTCGGAGGGCGGACACAGCTGGGCGGCGTGGCGCCCGAGCACGCCGTCAGGAACGCAAGTCATCCTAAAGCAGTGTTAGCTATGCTGCCGTGCAGTCACGTGCAGTCGCGCAGCGGCCCCGAAGGTGTCCAGCGCAGGAGGTCCGCAGGCGCAACACAGCAACGGATGGCCCAGACCAGAACATAGAAGCGAGCTGCCCCCATTAGTTGCTGCACGCCTGCACTTCATACACCGCATGAACCAAGACATTCCCATGCCCGTGTGTATACGCACCCACACGGAAAGGAGAGTACGATTTAGAGAGCATAGACTTGTAATCTACCTGTGGCTCCATACACACCCTGGACAGCCCGCGACACCTACTTAACACCATCCGCAGCACAACTCGTCCTCAAGTCCAAGCACCGACAGCTAACTACACTCTTGCAACGCTTGCCGCTTCTGTGCTTCTGCCCCACACTGGCTGCCCGTCTTGCCCCAAGTACCGATAACCCGATGCATACACAACACACCTGAGCCCCAACACAGTACCATGCGAACATGCCATTAGCCGTTGCCCACACTCATGCCTGATACAGCACCAACTAACTCATCTAGGCGCTCTTGGGTCGACAACGCAGGCCCTTGAGGCGCCCCGTCCCCCCCGGCCCCGGCCCCTGGTGCTTCCCCACCATGAGGCCCACCTTGCCCCGCCGCGCGCCCAGTGCCTAACCCCTTGGTGCTCCCGCCACCCGCCCCTCCCGCCGCAAGCCCTGCCCCTCGCCCACTGCGCGTCGGCCCGAGCCCGTCCCCTGCCCCACCTGCCCCGCCTCCACCCTTTCCACCTGCCGCCCCAGCAGCTCTCCCCCCGCCTCCTGCTCCTATCCGCTGTTCCGAGCTCCCTGCCCGGGGACCCGCCGCTGCCGCCGCCTGCCCCGCGAATGGCCCCGAGGCATCCCCCTCCTCAGCCCCCAGCGCTGCCACCTGCTCTGCCGTACACTTGGATGGCGGTACGGCAGTGCCGTACACTACAACGGACACGCCGTGCGCCTCCACCACGTCCTCCAGGTCCGCCACCTCCAGGCCCACGCACTTGGCGATGAAGGTCAGCACGGCCAGCAGGTACTTGTTGTACCGCATCTGCACGCGGCAACCAACAACGGCAGCGTCAGTGAAGGCGGGAAAGGCCTACAGCACGCTACGCAATTGGCCATGCATGCGTGTATTATACCGTTCAATCAATGGGCTCTCATACCTGCCTCGCCATGCAGTGCACCAGCACGCCATGCAATGATACCAGTACAGAGACACCTCGTTTTCCCGGCGCAGGAACGCCAGCATGCGAGGAGCTGTGCTGCTGACAGCGCCTGAATCGTTGTGGCGCACACTCTAAATGACCGCAACTGACCCACCATGCCCGCCCCCCGCGCGAACTCCGCCACGTGCTCCACCACCGCCACCAGCATGGGCCGATGCAGGTACACGCCGGCCTCCAGCAGGGACTTGACCTTTGTGTGTGGGGGGGGGGGGGACACACAGGCGCAGGCAGGCAGCTAGTAAGGACTCTGTGCCTGACCTTGACAGTGGCATCAGCCAGTCCGCAGACGGACATCCCCAACTCATGGCCAACCTGCTCGATTGGCGGCTAAGACACGAGCATGCTCGGTGGTGCTCAGCTGCAATCGGCCGCGTCAACTCCTGAACGTGGAGCCGCTGCCTGCCACTGGTCCCCTAACGCCGCCAACGTGATGCCCATGACCTCAAGAGCCCCACTCGCTTCACTTACGCCAAGCTGCGACCAGCTAGACCCTAAACACTGACGTGCAAGAAGCCAATTCCCATGCCTTCTCCCCGTGCCCTGCTGTCCTCCCTCCCTCATCAATGCCCCACTTGCTTCCGGTCCCTTGGCTCTACCGCACCCAGCCCGACCCACCTTGGACACCACCATGAGGCACAGCGGGTCGCTCATGCGCTGCGCCTCCACCAGCGCACACAGCTGGTCGTAGAAGCGCTGCAGGATGCGGATCTCCGCGGGCTCCAGCGCCTGCACCGCCTTCTGCTTGGTGTTGCGCCTGGCTGCCTCCTGGGCCGCCTTGTAGGCGTCCGACCGCGTGTACGGGCTGACCAGCTTGCCACCTGTGCGGGAACAAAAGGGGCGGCCTTTGGAACACACATTACCCACTTCCGGTATACTTTCAGCCCAAATGTGTCCTTGCCCCTTCCTGACGCATTTCCGTACAGCCGACCTGCCATCCCGCAACCCCTAAAGTTCCCACCCCACCTGACGCGTAGGTGGGCATGCGGCCCTGCGAGAGGTTGAGCACGCCGAATAGGGTGGTGGACATAGCGGCGGCGGAGGTGGGGTCGGTGCGTGCGTTGGCGCGGCCCTGCGCCCGCGCGTATAGGTGCGCCTGCAGCTGCGCGCGGCCCGCCTGCCGTATGGCGACGAAGTCGTTGTGCCAGCGGTACACTGGGTTGGCCTCGTCGCCGCGCAGGGCCACCACCGGCTCCACCAGCGGAACATAGGAGGCGTCGCCGCCTGGTGTGTCATGCCAGGTGTTGTGTTATAAGCGGTGGCAGAGTGTGAGGCGACGGTGGGTGAGCGATAGGGCAGAAAAGGGGCGTGGGTGGTGGGTTCTGGGGCGGGCCCGTGCCGCGCATGTGCGTATTGGTGGGTGCCCTGCCGTGCCGTGGGCTCGCGGTGGTACTGGTAAGGCGTGTGAAGCGTGCAGGTTGAGGGAAATTGGGCCAACACCGTTGCGGTTGACCGGTTGGCGCAGGTGACTTTCCAATGTACGACGGCGGTTTTCTCACGCCGGTTGCGGCGGGGCAATGCAGCTGCGTACCTGTTCGTGTGTTGCCGAACAACCCCCCGCTCATGGAACCGCTGCTGATGTCGTGCCGGCTGCCAGGTAGCATGGACCCCAGCATGTCCATCGGCCTGGGGGCGTAGGGGCCACGTGTGGGGCCGGGGGCGTCGGGGGCGATCAGATTTGACTGCTACTTTGTGAGGCTACCTGCAGCTGTAGTTCAACCGGTGCAAGTCAAACGCTACACCGTCCCGTCTCCCAGCGCGTCACTTGCCGCCCTGCGACCCACTTCGCTTGCTGCTGACATCAGTTCACGGGCACCCAAGCTCCCCCCTGCACAACCACCAGGCCCCATGCGCGACCATTCCCCAACGGCCAACGTGCCCCCCACATGCACGCACCTGTCGTCATGCGGCGCCTCCGCACCAGCCCCCTGCCCTGCCTGCGTAAGGAAGAAGCTGGACCCCTCGCCGCCCTCCTCCGGACCCCCGCTGCCCCGCCGCCCGCTAAGGGGCGCCAGGTGTCGCTTCACCGGCAGCGGCGGCTGCCCGTACGCCCGCCTGGGGTCCGACAGCTCCGCCTCCGCCTCCCGTGCGTTCACGAACGCCCCCGCCGAGGCCTTCGCCTTCCGCGCCCGCCCATCCGCGTTCCGCAGTACGGCAGCCGGAAACACGGCCTCCGTACGGTCCATCACGTTAAACCGCATGACGGATTTGTGCTTGTTGAGCGTGTCCTCAGCCTCGCGGGTGGCAGCACGGATGGCCGCCTCCCCCACGGTGATCTGCTCAGGGTCGTCGTCGCCGCCGTGCAGGCTAGGGACGCCGATTTGGGATTCGTCGTCGGAGTGGACTGGGTCGGGTGCGGCGGCGCCACGGCCGCCACGTGCGGTGGGCCCTCGGGTCCGCTGCTGCGGGTCGGGGCTGGCAGCGGCTGACTTGGCAGGCGGCTTCCGCCGGCCGAGGCTGCACGAAAGGCGAGGTTATTGTATGGCAACCGGGTGAGGAGGTTGGGTAGGAGTGCGGCTTTTGGGGAAGGACGGGTTTCAGGGTTGCAACGTGGCGTGGCAAGGGCTCGGTAGGTAGGTGATGCAGTTTGGTCAGTCTAAATCCAAGCCATCATGCAGGTGCAGGTACCCCCGACGGCCAACGCGCATGCCCCTACGAATGTGCTAGGACCTCCTAACCAGGCGCAACCGTGTCGCTGAGCGCTGACGCACTCACCGTTGCCCTTCCCGGCTGGACATTTTATCGCGGTTGAGCTCCGGCAGCGTCTTCGCAAGCTGCGGGGCATGCGCCGTTGGGCGACAGCGTGTGAGCCGGCACGACGTGTAGCAGAATGCTGTGCGGGGATAGCGCGTGTATCACAATTCGGCAAGGTGTGCACTATGTCCCAGCTGCTGACAGTACCAAGGACATGGTTCTGCACTGCATGGGTCACGCACTGATGCAGATCCAGCGGGTCATGCATGCGCCTGTCAAGTGCGCGGCCAGAGGGCCCTGCCGCCTTCTGCGCCTGTGACTCCCCTGGGTTTTCACCAACAACGTAACTTTTGGGACGGCAAACTCGTACATCATGGTATGCAGGGTGCCAGCCCGGCGATGATATTTCAACTAGCTAGCAACCCTAAATGAGCGTAGCCTCGTGCCTCCACTTCGGTTACGGTGCGGTGTCATAAGCCTTGCGCACCCGGACACCCCGGCAGCATGTGGGGAGGCAGCCTACCTCCCTAGGGTCTCCCAGGGGCACGTAGGGCGCCCCGAAGGAAGCCCATACGCCTTGCCGGGCCTTCTCCTCCTTGATGGCAGTGTTCTTTATGAGGTCGAACATGCGGGCTTGGCCCTCGTACTCAAGACCCTTGGGGTCAGTGAGCTGTGGGGGCACGCCTGCAGCCTCCTCAACAACGTAGCCTTTGCCGAACTTCTTCTGCTGAATACTCCCTGGCTGAACTCGAAACTCCTTAAAGAGCGGGTTTGCGTGCAACTGCTGGCATTCCCGCTGCTGCTCGCGCAACATTTTGCGGATGACCTCAGTATTGCCCGCCTTATAGGTCCCAAGCGACTTTGGCCCATCCTCGACATTCGACTGTAAAAACTGTATGCCTCCCGACGCCGCCATATCGTGGCCCTATTGCTTTGCGGGCAAGGGGCGTTTCTAAATGTCCTTAGAAAGGGGGGCGTCACTGCAGCGCCGCTAACCCATGTGATGCGCACATTAATATCTAAATAGGTAAGGCAGCAAGTAAGCTGTATACTGTCACTGGGCGTCACAACCCAGATGAAGGTAGCGAGCCCGGGATTAGTACTGCGATTACTCTTGCTGTAAGCAGGGTTTATCTGCATAGGGTGCACTGTATTTCGTAGGTAAGGCTAGCAGCGAGCAGCGGAGCTCAAACTCCTGCCCAATCACCATTCCCTACCCCGGCAATTGCCTGGCGATCAGGGTTGCGCTAGTCCGCAGTCAGGACCAGATACTACAATCTCTGATAGATACATATACAACATATATCCACATCATAAGCCCTGCCCTGCGCAAGGACGTCACAAGGCGCCAGATCGACAGGTTGCCCGGTATTTGGCCAGAACGGGGACAAATGACTAAGCAATAATCAAGACGTCTCTGCTAAGGCTATCCTTGTCCACCAGGGTTTTTTGAGCTTGGCTCTCTGGAAAAATGGCTGCACAACAAGTGCTTGCCGCGCTTACAGCACTGTACCACCACGAGGACCTCAAAGTCAAGGATGAAGCAGATCGTTGGTTGGAGCAGTGGCAACAGTCCGTGGAGGCATGGTCAGTTGCTGACGGCCTGCTCCACGACCCTGCGAGCAGCATGGAGGCGCAATATTTCTGCGCCCAGACCCTCCGGACCAAGGTGCGACGCGATGTAGCAACCGCGAGTGCACAGTAGCGGTGCTGACCGGCTTCCAATCGCACTATCGGTGAAGCCGTGAGCGGCCGAGTTGGATACACGCCAGCTCTGCAACTTAGCCCCTATGAAGCGCTACTTGCCCCCTTGCGGTTTCGTTGGCGTGGTATCGTGCTAAATTATGGCACTGTCGTCGTCTATGTTTGGCGCCAGCGTGGTACAGCCCCGCAGTAGCACCTGGCAGCACTTGCACCTGGGGGGACGCACTCCGGTCGAGCGCCGCCTCGGTGCTGTGCACGCCGTATGTCTCGTGCAATTAGACCACCTGCAAAACATCAAAGGAGGTATGGCGGTCCACGTGCATACCACGGCGTGTCAGTGTCCGGGGTCTTCCAATACCCACCTGTGGTGGTCCGCCCACCTGGACCTTGCTCCTCTCCGCCATTGTCACTGCAGGTCCAGAGAGATTTCGAGGAGCTACCCGGAGATGCAGTGGAGAGCTTGCGGGAAAGCCTGCTGCAGCTCCTAATCCGCTTCAGCAAGTGCGTGGACTGAAGGGGCTTAGGGCGGGGCGTCTACACTCTGGCGACCATACCCATGCAGAGGGCGTAAACCGGCTCAGAAACTCTTGCAGGCGGAGGGAGGACTGTGTGCATACGTCGTCCTATCTTGTTTTGAAGCATGCAGGCATACACGCGGCAACGTTAAGGGCACTCCAGAACCTTGTTGATCCGCTGCACACGCCGGGGACCCCACTGACGCCTCCGTGTGTCGCCCGGCATGCAGGGGCGCGCCCCCAGTGCGCACGCAGCTGTGCCTGGGCCTTGCCGCGCTGGCCGTGCACGTGCCCTCTGAGCGCTGGGGCGAGGGCGGCGTAGTGCGCTGGTTTGCTTACAAGTTCAATGCGCTGCCGCCAGACCTGGCGCTGCCGTGCATGCTGGAGCTGCTCACGGTGCTGCCGCAGGTGGGTGCGCGTGCGTGCGGATGTGTGGGGCTGGGCTGGCAGCTGTTGTGTCCCCACGGCGAAGTGGGCGGATGGAGATGGTTGATGTGCGGCTGAGTTGGCGGGTTTGTGGGCATCGGGAGACATGAGTACAGGAGTAACAGCGGGGAATGGGGGGCTTGGTCAGCTTGGCCACCGCGACTGCGGAGGGTCGAGCAGGCCGCCGGGTGCTGTTGTAGCCCGTGTTCAGCGGGCCATGCTGTATGTGGGCCGTGAGGACGGCTGAAGTAGGACTGTCCACTGCAACCGACTCAACATCGGTAGGTCAAGGAGGGCTCACCGCTATGCTCTCTTGTGGATGCCTGACGGCTATGATGTGCAGGAAGCACACAGCTACAAGATTGCTGTGCGACCGGAGCGGCGGCGGGCGTTCGCACAGGAGCTGCAAGACAGCACCGCGTCTGCGTTTGAGATCCTCACCAGGTGGGGCACCACCTGAGGATGGGGTAGGGGGTTCCAGGTCACGTTCAGCAAGCACACGTGCTGCACCTCCGACTCCTGCCTTATAGCATGTGGGCACCAGGCTACGCAATAAGCACCCCAGCTAATGGGCGAGTGGAGGCGCACGAATATCATCGCTAGTCCAAATCTGACCATACATCAGATGCAGCCGCACTGTCCTCAGGTTCATGTCGCCGCTCTCTGCCACAACTCTCCCGCCCCGCTTGCCCTCCGCGCAGCTGCCTCTCGCAGCCGGGCGAGCGCACCCGCACCCAGGTGCTGGAGGCGTTCGGGTCGTGGCTGAAGCTCAACGAGGGGCGCCCGCTGCCCACCATCGCTGCTGCGGCCGCCGCAGCCGCCGGCGGCGCGGCCCCCGCCGTGGCCGAGGACGCGGCGGTGGTGCTGGCGCGGCACCCGCTGGTGGCGGCGTCGCTGGATGGGCTGCAGGGCACCTCGGAGACCTTCCACGCAGCCGTAGACGCGGTGGGTGGGGGCTTGCGGCGTGAGGAGTGTACTCAGGGGACACCGTCCTTCTTGTGGGGACAGCTCGTGTGCGGCGGTGGCAATGGACGCTGGGCGACGCTACCCACTGCTCCCAACACGGCCGAGCCCCTGCCAACGACATGCATGACTGGTGTAGCGTGCTGCTCAACTGTGCTTTCACACCTTCCTGGGCCCTTTCGGCTATGCTGCAGATCTGCGAGGTGATCTGGACCACGGTGGACTTCAGCAGCATGTCCGATCCCAGCGCGTCGCCCGGCGGCGGCGGTAACGGCGGGCCGCCCGCGCTGTCCTCCGCCGCGCTGCCGCTGGTGCAGGCCATCGTGCCGGCCATCATGGGGCTGCGGGGGCGGTTCGCGGTGGCGGCCAGGAGGCGGGAGGCGGAGACCGGTGGGTTGGGGTACGCGTGAAACGCAAGGAACCGGGGTAGGGAGAGGGAAGGGAATAGAGCGGCGAGGTGGAGGCCGCGGGACTTGATGGCAGGCGGCGTGTTGGCAAGCAGGGGAGGGTGGAGGGGATGGATGCGGTTGGGTGACGAGTGGATTGCTGGCTTTGTGCAGGTCGCGGCAGCGGGGGCGCCGGCGAGGGCGAGTTCGATGACGACGAGGACACGGCCAAGGGCATGGCGCGGTTGTTCTGCGAGGTCGGGGAAGCCTACATGTCGCTCATCGTCACGGCGGTGCAGGAGGTGAGGCCCCGGGGAATGATTAAGGGCGTGGGGACAGAGCAGCATGTCGGCAGGCCAGCACCGGCAGATAGGCAGATAAAGCAGATTCAGGAGGCTGGGTGCCAAGGGAGCAGGGGTCCCCGTCGCCTACCAGTGCGAGGTGTTGGATTGTGCGCATATACCTGGGAAGGCCCAGAAGCTCTTGCTGCCCTCCGACGCGGCATTGCAATGCGACTGAGCCCAACAGGCCTACGTATGCGGGCGTGGCGCGTGGATGAAGCGGGGCTTAATTTGGACGCTTGAGGTAATGAAAGTGCGGGCGATTGTTGACGTGACTGCAGGTGCGCTCCCCCGTGGAGGCCCTGCTTGAGGTGGCTTCCTACCCAGACTTCTCCATCTGCGCCATGAGCTTCAACTTCTGGCACAGGTGCGTCGTCGCCAACCCATACCTTGCGAACCCTTGGCCACCCACTGCCACGCACGTTCCAGCTCGCCCTCCCAGCCGTGCGTGCATACCAGCCCGACAAGCTCCCCCCGGTACCTCTCCCCGTACGCTGTTCCGTGCTTGCCTCCTTGCACACACGCACCAACCCCTGTTCACAGCCCCAGACTGTCCCGGCACCTGACGGCCAGCAGCACCCTGGCCTTTGCCTGCACCTACAGTGTCCTAGCGTCCTCCTCCTACGCCTGTATCCACACACGCCTTCCCCTGCCCTTAACCCACCACGCCCATCCCAGGCTGTCGCGGCACCTGGTGGCAAGCAGCAACGCGGCGGTGACCAGCGCGGAGGACGCCGCGGAGCGCGAGCGGCGGCGGCAGTTCTTCCTGCCCGCCTTCGAGCGCCTGGTGCAGCTCATACGGGGGCGCGTCAGGTGGGTGGGGGGCATGACCCCGCGCAGGGCCGTGGGGCCTGTGGGGAATAGGGAACAGGGGCAGGCGGACCGTCGCAGCCCCTGACATCCCACGTCCCGGTGCACCTTGCGTGAGGCGCGGGTGGCGTGCAAAGGAAGGGCCGCGCGAAGCTTGGGTGCTGCAATGCAGGGTGTAGGGTATAGCGCAGGTGCGTTGGTTACTGTTGCCGGCAAGGTGCTTTGAGGCTTTACGGGCTGGCGTCCGGTTGCGGTGCTGGGGCGACGGCCACCGGCTGCATGCCCAGCCAGCAAGGCCTTCACGCATGGGATGACCCAGGGCTGACAAGCCCGTCCTCTTGCCCTACAGGGAGCCGGAGGCGTACCACAGCTGGTCGAAGGACGAGAAGCACGAGTTCCGGTCAGCGCGCGACGAGGTAAGCTGCACGGGGTGTGTGTACAAGGGGAACTCGCACACTGGCGCGGCTGCAGGTGGTGGTGTGCCCTCCCAGCAACAGGTCCAACGCCGCCTGCCTGCCTCTCTACCATTTCCCAGGTCGGGGACACGCTGGAGGACGCCGCTGCGGTGCTGGGCTTCGGGCGCTGCCTGTCCCTCTTGGTGGAGCCGCTGGCGGCCCTCAGCCGCCAGCAGCAGCAGGGCGCCAACGGGGCGGCGGGGACGCAGGGCTACGACTGGCGGACAGCGGAGGCGGCGCTCTTTTGCATCAAGTGAGAGGAGCTGCACAACACGCGCGCTAGTGTGCGGCAACTGGTTGCTGCACAGCTGTCGCTGAGCTGGGTTCGGGGGTTTGACCCACACAGGCGGTCGAGGCGTGTACAATGGGTTGCGGTCCCGGCGCCGAGAGCTGCCGGCCTGCCTCTCCACCTGACCGTGTGGTTGGCCGTGCGTTCCACAGGCGGAAGCTCACTGCACAGCTCCAGTTCTCGCGGCCATCGTAAATCCAACATCCTACCATGACACATCCCGTTTTGGCCTATCCAAATGGTCAGTCGCCTTTCCCCTTCTGGGGTCCAATGTGCCCTGCCTCTACCTCGCAGGTCCATCCACCGCCACGCCTCCACCCCCGGGGACCCCTCCCTGCAGCAGCTGCTGGAGGCCCTGCCCGGCCTGCCCCGCGACGCGGCCCCGCAGGGGTCTCCCTCGGCACCGACCCCTGGGTCGGCCGGGGCGGGCTCCGGGTCGGGGCAGGGCCAGGGCGTGGTGTACGGGCAGCTGCAGGCCACCGTGTGCTCCACCATTGCGCGGTACGCCCGGTGGCTGGAGCGGTCCATGCAGGTGGGCGGGGTTGGGATTGATGTCATGCGGTGATGGGACCGATCACGATACCGTTCCGAGTGCAGCGAGGACAGGTGCACGGGGAGGCGCGTGATTGTGGTTGCTACCTTTGATGGCTTTAATCTTCAAGGAAAGTGCACCGCAGCGGGGGGCCATGGGACGTGGGAACAATGCTGCCGCACATTGGGCAACAGGGCGGGGAGTTGTGCATGGCGTGTAGGGCCGTCGGCCAGATCCGGCTGACATGCCCACGCGCGCGCCCCTGACCCCGTGCCCCCAGGCCGGCTACTGCCAGCCGCTGCTGCAGCGGCTGCTGGCGCTGGTGGTGTCCAACCTGGAGGTCTCCCCTGGCGGCGGCGGGGGGTACTGCCAGGCGGCGGCGGCGGCCGCGGTGCGGCTGCTGTGCGAGGAGTGCGGCAGCTTCATGGGCTCCTGCCTGCAGGTGGGGGGCTGGGAAGTGCGTACCAGGTCATACGAGGCTGAGCAGCCTGCACACGCCCTGCATGCGCGGTGACCGCGGAGCTGGTGCACTTTCAGCGCTGGCCGTCCTCCATGGTCCCCATTCCTGCTCAGCTTCGTCAGCGCTCTTGTATCATCTGCTTGCGCCGTCCAAACGCCCCGTCGCCCTTCGCTCTTGTCCACTTGCCCAGGACCTGCTCGGGTTGTACCAGCGCGTGTTGACCATGGGGGCAGCGGCGAGGGCGCCGGGAGGCTCCGCCAGCAGCGGAGACCGCCGCGCCGCATCGGGTTTGCTGGTGAGCCGCGGCGCACGCCTGCAAGCAACATAGCCTCACTTGCTCCTCTGGCATCCAAGCGCATGTCGTCCCTGCACCTCGCCCCTGAGCACTTCGTTGACTACAGGAGTGGCAAAGGGCTTGCACTGTGTCCGCCGTCCATGCCAATGTACGGGATTGCAGCCGCTGTCTCCACCCTTTCTCTCCCCTCCGCTGCCCCATCCCCACCAGCCTCCCCCAACCTCCCATCCCATGCTTACCCACCCACCTTCCACCCCACCCCACCCCACCCCACCCCAGGAGGAGGACGTGGAGTCCATCATCGCCGCCGTGTGCCAGGCCGTGTCGCAGGCGGCGCCCCCCGGGCAGCGGCAGCAGGCGGGCAGCGCGCTGCTGAGTCCTGTGCTGGGGCAGCTGCGGGACGCGGTGGCGGGCCTGCCGGCGGGCGCCGCGGGCCCGGGGCTGTCGGCGGCGGCGCCGCACCTCAACCCGCTGGTGGACCGACTGGCGGAGGTGTTCGCGCGCACGGGGGACCAGGAGGTGGTGGCGTGGATGCTCAGTGAGTGGGGTGGAGCGGGGGCGGAGGGGGCTTGGGAGCGGGTGGCGGGTGGACGGAAAGCGTGTCAGGAAGGGGGTGTGCGGGGGTCAGGTAGGGGGTGTGGGGATGGCGGCAGCGGGCACCATAGGGCCAGAGGCGGGCTGTGCGCGGCCAGGGCTCTTGCCCGCCGCGCTGAGGGAGCTGAAGTCGTTAAGCCGGATAAAGAGTGAACTCCCGGGCGCAGTGGCTTACTCCTGAGCGTTGCAGCCCTTGGGACTCGATGAATGTCTGTCGTGCTGCCCGTTGTAGAGCAGGCAGTACGCGGACTTAACTCCTCCATGTCGCCGGCTTGCCGCAGTCCTATTGCACTGAAGACGGTGCCCTGCTCTCGCCCCTGCAGTGACCAGCTGGCCGGTGCTGGACGCGCTGCTGGCCCGCTGCAGCGGCTGCCCCAAGACCACGGAGCACGCGCTGCGCACGCTGCGGTACGGCATCAAGGGCGCGGGCAAGGCGGCGGCGCAGCTGCTGCCCACACTGCTGGAGGTGCTGCCGGCGCGCTTTACCACCACCCGCCACTCCGCCTTCCTGTGAGTATAGAGGCCACTGCAGTGGGGCTGTCGTGCTGGGGCATTCCATGCAGATGCGAGGGAAGAGGGGCCTTCAAACATGCCTCCGGCGGCGTTCTGGGGGCTGTGCGGGAAGCACAAGCACGTGCACCAGCGCGTCCGAGCTCACAGGCTGGCGCCGCTCCTCGGGCTCCAGCTGTAGCATATCCCGTGCCGTACCTTCACAGCCCTAAACGAAATGGTGCTGATGCTGGCCCTGCCGCGCAGCTTCATCGTGTCCGAGCTCATCAAGTTCTTTGGGGACGACACGGCGCACGACGGCAGCCTGTCGCTCATACTCACAGGCCTGGTCACGGAGGCGGGACGGTAAGCCGACGCAAAGGTCCCCAGCAGTGGGGGTGCGCTTAATGAAGTCCATGTAGTGTGCCGCTCTGCCATTCCTACCTACAGCCGTTGTGCGTACCGTTGCATCATGCAGCACATTGATGCCCCACGCTGACCTGTCCCTTCTGGCCGCTAACGCACACCGCCTTAACCCACGTCCCCTTCCCTCACCCCCAGGCCCCTGACCACGCTGTCCGCGCTGACCTCGGCCCCCGACATGGTGGACGACCTGTTCCTGCTGGGCCTGCGGGCGCTGGGCTACGCGCCGCGCCTGCTGCTGGCCACAGGGGACTGCAGGGCGCTGGTCACACTGCTGGACGTGGCCATGGTGGGTGCGCATGGGGTATCCCCAGTCCCTAAAGCTGTATTTCAGCCGCCAGCGCTAAGGACTCTAGGGGCCGGACGGGGGCAGAGCTTGGGCTAGGCGAGGAAGCAGGCGAGCATTTTGATGCGCGGTAGGAAAGGGGGCGCGGCGAGCCGGCCGTGTCTCCTGCATGCTAGTTCCATGCCTCACACGGCGCTGCGCTCTCCACCCCGCTCCACCCTACCCAACCCAACCCATGTCTTACCCCACCCCATCTGTCCTCCTACCGCCTTACCCCACCCCGCCCACCAGGTTGGCTGCGTCATGCAGCACCGCGAGGCCAACGGCAGCGTGCTGGGCTTCCTGGTGCGCCTCACCTCCGCCTCCACCCTGGCGCGCTGCCCCGCGGACCGGGCCACGGAGGCGCTGCGCACCCACCTGCTGCCGCGCGCCTCCATCCTGGTGCGCCTGCTGCTCAGCGGCATCGCCGGGACGCTGCCGCTGGGCCGGGTGTCGTCCGTGGGGGCGGCGCTGCTGGGGGTGGTGGCGGCGGGCGGGCCGGGGCTGGGGCTGACGGCGGCGGCGGCAGGGGCGCAGGCGACGCCGGGTCTGGAGTGGCTGACGGCGGCGCTGCAGGCGGTGCCGGAGGTGGCGGCGACGTCTGGGGACAAGCAGGCGTTCCTGGGCGCGGCGGCGGCGGCGCTGGCGACGCAGGCGGCGGGAGGGGCCGGCGGCGGCGGCGGCGGTAACGGCGGGGACAACATGGACAATGGCGACGGCACGGGTGCGTTGACGTGTGCGGCAGGTGGAACCGTTCTTGCTACCGTGTTGGGAGGGGGCGCGTGCTGGGCCACGTCGTCGCCTTGAAGCACCGGGATGCATGGTGTTGCAGGCATCCCTCACGTTGTCCATAGAACCCTGCCTGGGATGCATGTGCGTTGCGCTGTCTTACATGACATACGCGTACATGACATGCGCATACACCCGCAGTATACTTATCTTACCAGGTCCTTCCTTGCATGCGCGCCCCGTGCAGGCAACGGCGGAGGAGGCCTGGATGCGTCATGGGAGGCCGCCTGCCAGGAGTTTGCCGAGCTGTGCCGCCGGAACAAGCGCGCGCGGCAGGCGGCGCAGGCGGCGCTGCTTCCGCAGGAGCTGGCGGCGGCGGTGGACGACGGCGCGAAGCGGCGCGGGGGCGCGTAGCAGACTCACGCGGCGTTGGTTGGGAGTGGGGAGCACCAGCGAAGCTGGTCCTGCGTTTGACGCAGGAACGGGAGGTGTTAGGGAAACGACCGAGGGGATCATAGCCTTAATGCCAGGTTCCTTGCCTCGTTCATGGGGGCTTTGGTCGTGGCGTGGAGGCGAGCGGAGGTTAGGGGCGGCCGATGTGGTCGCGTGAGCAACGGGGAGGGGACGGACGGCTTGGGGCTTCGCCGTCGGGGCAGTGTTGCAGCAGCGGTTCAGGCCTCGCGTGTGCTTCTTGCAGGGCTGATGGCGTAGTCGTGCACGTGCTTGCCGTGGGTGTGCTGCAATGGAGCTGGCCATTGAGTGCGTGTGGAGGCATTCATGCTAGCTAACTGGGAGTGGTTGAGTTGAGCTTTACGGTTTGTCCTCGCCCGTGTGCTGTCGTGTTGCGCCTCGGTGTTGCCACCTCAGACATGCATGCGGTGTGGCATGGGCACCATGCCAAGCAGGGGTATGGTCGGGTCATTTGGTTGCTGACGCTCCGGTCCGGGCCCGTACGGCGAGCCTGGAATGCCGTGTGGCAGCGCTGGCACTGCAAGAATTGTAAACCCTTCTGGCTGGATGATTGGCAGGCGTTGCCCAACTGGGAGGCGGTGTTGCCCAAATGGCACAAGCGTGCAACAGGGATACCACCGTCCCGGCCCGGGTAGCGTGGACCCTTGTGGACCGGGGTCAGGCCGGGAACCAGGGGAGCTGCCAGTAGCTAGCACGTTCCCACCACAACCACCTCCAACCGGTGGTAGGCGTGGGCATTACGGTGCCGTCGACCACGAGCTCTCCACGTCTCCAGGCTCTGGTCAAGGAGGCTGCTCCAGACGTCCGGCGTTGTTACACGATGCTTGTGCCGCACGCCTGGGCCGCACCAATGCACGCTGCAACCTGCAAGGCAGCGCTGTGTCGAGTCCCCGGTGACCAACACGTTGCCCCCGCCCACTCCACATGGTACGACTAGTCGTCAACTGCAAACGAACGCTGGTCATCAAAGCAAGACGACAGCAGCAGCGTGGAGCCGCACGGACACAGTACTTCAGTAATCGGATGCAATGCTCCTGGACGTACACATACGGTAGCCTCAGGCGGGCACCGTTTTTTTTTTTTTTTTTTTTTTTTTTCAGGAGAAGGGTTATGGGATTGTCGGAGACCTATTTTTTGCGGGTAGGTCCTCAAGGTCGTCTCTTCACTTGGCTTG
>VFQN01003217.1_pt1 | contig 23791 bp, 38 predicted proteins | sample 3512371 | NCBI WGS metagenome assembly VFQN01 (sample SAMN10412370, study PRJNA504923) | tailings metagenome | isolation source: Replicate 2 from Balatoc abandoned mine | place: Philippines: Itogon, Benguet | collected 2017-08-28
CCAGCCAATTGCTCCCTTTTAACCCCCAAACCGTATGCGGTTTCAACCCTGTGTTTGAAGGCGCTCAACAAACTGACGGCGTTTGTAGGTCATGGCTTAGAGTTAACGCAATGTCCGGCAGGGAGCTCCCCTGGTGCTGTGTGCAGGGGATCTCCCTTGGTTCGGAGCTGTTCGGAGGTGTTGGAGCCAGGGCGGCAGGGGGTGGGTACGCAAACTTGCCAGCAAACCGCCGCAATATCCCTGCATGGGATCTGAATTATGACCTGCCACTCCATAAAACGCGCTCGGGATGATGCGAACATGTGAATTCCTGACCGATCCATCCACTTCTTATGTGATAGTGGTAAGCGACCGTCTGACGGGAACCTTCACGGCAATCCTCTGCACCTGGGACCGGGCAGTGGTCCAACATTGGGGCCCCTTCAAGGCTCAAGAAACTGGCTGTACCGGTATACGGTTGTCATGCCTGCCCACTCAACATAACGGTGTCACCCAGTGTCACCGGCTCTGTTTCGGTGTCCTCTTGCCTTCCCAAGGGGTCACAAGTCAAGCGTAGGTCTGTAGTGAGTGTCTACGTGGCTGCCCACAGTACAGCACCAGGAGGACCTGAATGGGTCAGCCACTTCTAAGCTCTGTAGCCCCAGGCGGTTGCATGTTCTCCGCTCCGCAAGTGCAACAACCCGTGTACAAGCCGGGAGCTCAAGGGCCAACAGTCATAATACAAGAAGCTTGATTAACATGGACCAAAAATGAAACGCGTGTACTTCACCTGCCGCCTTCCGCACAACCCCCTAGTTTGCGTTTCTACACCTGCCGCCTTTCGCACAACCCTTTTTAGTGTAGTACACCTGCTGGCTGCCGCAACACTCCCCTGAAGTCATGTTGAGAACACCTGCCACCTGCCACCAGCTGCCACTCACCCTCCTGAAACAGCCGCACACATACAAACACACCTACACAGGCACCTACACGGCTCACACCGCGGGTACTAAACACAATTACAAGTACTAAAGCTACTGTCACCCTGTGCGAGGCCACGCACATTCTGGCCTCTCTCCGCAGCTAACTCTGCAGGCAACGGTGCGCAGCACTAAACATATTCCTGCGACGTCCGCACGCCCCTCCCCCATGCAACTCAACTCCCATGTCTTCACCCCGCTCTGCCCTCCTCGCCCTCTTCCCCACCTCTCCCACGCCCCTCCTCCGCACCTCCTCTCCCCTCCCCCACCAGTCCGTCATTCATCCCCTCCGCCGCACCCTCTCCCTCCCCCTCTCCTCCCGCCCCCTCCGCTCCGCCCGCTCTCCCCTGCCCCTCCTCCGCATCCCCCTCCCCTGCCTCCTCTCCCCCCTGCTCCTTGTCTTTATCCTTTCCTTTCGCCTTCTTGTCCTTCTTCTTGTGCATGATGTACACGAATATGTTCTGGTGCTGGTACGTTTCGTCCAGCTTGCTGTGCGGCACCGTCTTGATGGTGTGCGTGGCGCTGAACAGCTCCAGGAAGCGGCCCTGGACGCTGTGCGAGCGCAGCTCGTTGCACACCACGACTGCAGAGGGTGACAATTTGACACAGCGGGGTTTCAGTAAATAACGACAATGTACAGCGCTAGGAGTCCGATGCTTAGCCGGGGCCCGGTCAATGACACGTCGTACACAGTACCGTGCGTGTGCAACAGATGTACGCTTTTCCAGCACACCTCGTCGAAAATCATGCATGTGAAAAGGAAGCAAGGCAATAAGCGGGGGGAGGTTTAGTGCTTTGGCCCGTGCCAAAATAAAAAGCAGCCCGCTGCAACCCTGCGCGTATGCCGCATGCAGGTCCCTGACTACCCATCCTAACCGCGAAAGGGAGGTGCTGTCACGCACAGAGAACACCCGATCGCTCCTTTGTCTATGCCGATATGTTGGGAGAACACGACCTCGCTGGTGCAAAACCTGAGCTTTCTTGTGCTGCATTCCGACTCTGTAGTCAACCCCCACGCCCCACCCCACCTGTGGATTTCTCGTTGGTGAGGTCCATGACGGTGCGGTGGAAGTGCTCCACGATGGTCTCGTGGTACACACTGCATGTCAGGCGGGCGCGGAGGGCACGTGGCACACGGCACGTGTCAGACGACGTGTCAGCACGCGAGGGAACACTTGGCAGCGCGTTAGAGTGATAGTGTTTCACGATGGTCTCGTGGTACACGCTGCATGAGTTGAACGTCACGTGGCACACGGCACGTGTCAGAGGACGTGTCAAGGGCAGCGTGCCAGGGTGTTGCGACAAGGGCGTTCCACGGTGGCCCCCTGGTGCACGCTGCATTTCACCGAGGGCAAATGTCAGGGCGCGTGGGCGCATGGCACGTGTCAGTGCGTGCGCCAGGGCACCCGCGCGCGATTGGCCGGTGTTAGCAGAGGTGCAGTGGAAATGCAACGCAGGAAAGTGTGACAAGAGTGCTCCACGCTGACCATGTGGTACCAGCTGCAGGTCACGGACGGCACACGTCAAATAATTGCTGCCAGGCCACGCGTGCACCGGTGCCCTACTTCGCCCCGTGCGCACCAGGCTACGCATCCGGCCCGACACACACAGAGCACCCACCAGTCCGCGGCGATGATGTAGTCGTACGGCGGCGCGATGGGCGGCGTACGGCACTGCTCGGGCTTTGTCCAGTCCAGCTCAGCAACCTGCGCTTGTGAATGTTTGCGTGTGTGCGGCGGAGGCAGCCGTGGGTTAGCGTGCGCGTTGCGGTAGGAAATGTGGGATGCGTGCCTGTGTCGCTGTGTGCCTGGGCAGACAGCTCCTGGCAAAGTCTAGCCCACTGCAGCCAGCCGTTGACAGGGTTGCAGACGGCCCTAGCTGGCGCCAACACGCAAAGCAGGTACTGCACGGCGGGCAGACATGTGCGTGTACCGCCAAGACCAGGGGTCCCCGTGCAGGCGCACCTGTACGGAGCCTGCTGAGTCGGCCCACGTGCCGTGTTGGTGACCTGCGACACGGCAATGGAGCTGCTGTAGTGTAATTCGTATGCATATGAGGGCCGAGCCGCGGTAAGCCCTGGGCACGCGGAGACTGTCACGGCTTCGCTGCGCTGGGGGCCTTGCCATTGCCGTTGGTAGCCCAGCATCGTTGGTCCGAAGCTTGCAGGAAGCCAGGGCTCCGCAGCGCATGCGCTAAATAAGGTCTGGCACGATATTATTGCGTTGTGGGTTTTTGCCAACGAGTGTACTGGAATGCGGTGGAAGCGCACAGAGCCTGTGTATGGATCCTGCGGAAAGCCAACACTCACCTCTCGCTAACCGTACGGCGGCAGGTGAGAGGTTGTTCTGCATGCAGTAACCGCAGAGGCAGGACGCAGGGGCAAGTCAGGGTGCGTGCGCGGCAGTAAAGGAAGCGCATATCGGGGTGCCGTACCGCATAGCGGTGCCATCTTGGGTCTTGCAGACCTCAGGTGCACGCCCCTGCCGCGTGCGACCCGAGACACATGCCAACGGCCCGTCGTGTCGCAAGCGTGCATCTAGACCCATTCCCCCATTGCCAACACGACCTCGGCGAAACGTTGGCACAGCACGCTGTGGTACCCCTCTGTCAGTGCTCGCAACTTCGCAAAGCCTGCATGCCGACGTGGACGTCCCAGCCCGTGTGTTAGACGAGGAAGACTATGCCATCGTGCCCATCGCGTGGCGGACTATCATCAGCACTTCCATGTATGCGTGCAGCGCTGTGTGCGAAGGTGGGAGTGTCAGTCCGCTGACAGGGTGCCCCCCCCGCCCACCTCGTAGTTGATCCGCAGCAGGCCCAGCACGTCCGCCGTGTCCGTCAGCACCACATCAGCGCCCACCATCGCCAGGGCCATGCCTGTAGGGGGCCGGCGCGGGGGGCGGGGGGCGGGATGCAGGGAGCCTCTGTGGATGCGGCGTTGACCGTGGGCTGCCATTGACCTCTACCTGCGAGCCCCATGCCCACATCAACCCCTCCCCCCGTGCCCTCCCCCCCACCCAAACCTTACGGTGCCCTTATGCACACCTTGCACCCCCATCCATCTGCCAGGCCCGTGCCCCACCCATCCCTTCGCTAGCCTCCTGCCACAGTGCCATCACCATGATGTTGCCCTCAGACCCCTTCCCGGCTGCCAGCCCCATGCCTGCGCCCAGCCCCACCCGTCACGCCCACACGGTCCCATCGTACTCCTGTGTCCTTCGTCAAGCAGCCACCCACCTGCCAGCCCCATGCCCGCCCCCAGCTCGATGGCCCGCTTGCCGCGGACCTTGCTGCGCGCCAGGTCCCCCTTGCGGACGTTCTGCGGCGGGGGCCGGGACGCGGGAGCAACAAACACTGCTTGCACGTCCCAGAGACAATGGCATCCTCCTATCTACAATACAAGAGAATGTGTGCATGGAGGCAGCTACAAGTGTCGCCGGCCGCATCCCAAGTCCAGCGCTCCTGACCTGCACGGCTTGGCCGCATACGCAGCGCTTTGCGCAGTGCACCAGTGGCCCCCGCCTTTCCCATCCAATCACCTAGGTTCCAGAAGTACCCTGGCGCCCTGCACTGCCTCGCTGTGCCTAACGCGACGGGTAATACGCTTCTAACCCACCTTTTCCATCCATTTGGCCAGCACGACGCTGGAGTCCCACACGGTTGTGCCCAGGTGCTCGCTGGAGGGGTCCTGCGCCAGCCGCAGCACCGTGCCGAACACCTCCTGCTCCACAAGCGTGGTGTCATCTGTGGGTCAAGAGCGGTGTGAGCCGGTGTTACAAGCGTGTGGGGCGTGGGAGTGGGAGTGTGGGGGTTGAGGGCGGGAGAGCGGCTCGGGAGAGGTGTTGTAACAGAGGTGGGCCTGCTTCGCCAGCGTGGTTTTGGCTGTGTGTGTGTGTGTGCTCGGAAGGAGGGTACAAAGGGCTACAGTAGCTTGTGTGCGCGGGTGGATGTGTGGGGTCAAGGGAAGGAGAAGGTTGGGGTGCAGGTGCCTGGCATGGTTGCGGTGCTGTTCGCTAACTGCGCCTCGCGAGCCCTTGAGCAAATTGCAACAGGCTCAATTGGTGACCGCCTGCCAGTCACTATCCGACGAAAAAAGCGAGACCTGGAGAGAGTTTGCCCGCAAGCGTGCCGCTAGAGCTTGTCCACTAGCAGCACCGAATGCCATTCGTCCTTACTCACGGGTGTTCCATCGGTCCCATGACTCTCCCCACGACTTCTTTGCCTCCGACATATAAATTAAGCACCAGGTCACTTAGCAGCGCTTTGGTCCTATCAAGGCTGTTGTGAGGAGTAGGCAGCCCGGTGAAGTTTGGCGGCCGTCGGCTACCGGTAGAGCACCTTCCCAAAGGACATATTACTGCGCAACAAAACAATAGAACATAATGTCCACAGCGATGGCGACGAAACATGCCTACGTGAGCAGAGGGGCTCCCCTGCATCGCAGGGTGGTTGCTGTGGGACGTTGCAGGAAGTTGAGTTGCTCCCTCACCGCCCGAATTCAGGGCTCAGCTTGTTGCCTTGGCTCGCCTTAGCCTAGGCGGAACGGTGACGGGTATCCTGCCAAGCTGTCACTCGCTGGCCCGACGCAGCCCATGACACGCAGGGGCATGCAGTGTGCTGCGCACTTGCGGGCACGGGCTTTTGGGCCAAGTCACGCTTTGGGTGTTCAGGTACGCCCAGCTACGCAGGCCAGGGGGTGCACAAAGGTGCCGGTACGTTTTTGCGGCTGGGCCTGAAACTGGGCCACAAGCAAACCTAAGAAGACCCACATCACCTGACATCACTCTCCCTTCACCATGCATCCGTGCAGCAGGTCGGTGGTCGTTCTCTGTCCGGCACCTTAATCGGTACTATGCTTCTGTGCCTGGCCCCTTTGCGGCTCGGACGTGGGCCGGTGCATCTGAGGAAATGAGGAGGGTCGGAAGCCCGTCATGTACCGGTACGTTGGTTACTGGAACGAAGGCATTGCTGCCCAGACATCAATACGCACAGGGAGCTAGGTACGCAACGCCCACAAGACAGCACTCCACGCCGTACCTGCCGTACACGCCTAGCATACATTTCGGTTGATCCACGTATACCTGTTCACTACTGATATCATGACATAGCTAGACTGCGCAAGCCGTGCAAGTTGCTGACCTCATGGGGTCATCCCAGCTTTGCTCCGCACTCTCACGTCCACTGTGCCCGACGTACGGCACGTGCCATGACATGCGCACGCCACACCTGGCGTCCTGCGTCATGCCTTGGCCATGCCGGAACAGTTCGGCGCACGATATACTTTTTGCACAGGGCCAACAGCCGTACGCAAGACTGATCCCTGCGGTTCCACTACAGTGCCTTGAATACCGTACTACAATGACAGCACAGCCAAATTGGGTGAAAGCCGGCCCTCAAGATACACTCGAACTGCTGGATGCATTCCTAGAAGGCCTAAATGCCTAACCTCAGGCAACCTGTTGTGATCACCATCTGCTCCTCGGCAACAGCACTACGACCAATTTTATTGCCGCTCACCACAGGTCCCTCCCTGCTGCCATACCAGCCCTCAAGGCATTGGTAGTAACGGTAGGCCAAAGCGCAATGAAAAGCACCACATGTAAGCCTGTTTACTAACCCAACGTCGCGTCTGCCAGCTGCGTCTGTTATGGGTCGTTGATCCCCTATATCTTACCAACACGGCTCACGGGGCAGCGCGGCGAAGAAGCAGGAGCAGGGTGCCACATCCAGCATCCACCAAAACCATCTTGTCCAACGTACCAAAAGAAGTACATTCCATTATAACATTCCACACGAGCTACACGCCCGTTGCGACTGCTACTATGACAATGAGCACCACAGGGCTCTAGCCACATACAAGCCCTGCTGCAGTCGGGGTGTCACGCGGACGGCGGCACACCCGCCACGTGCCCCTAACCGCAGGGGCCACCGACCATCGCGCGCCAAGACTCATACTCATCTCTGCATAGAAACAACTTACCTATCGGCTACGCGGCTAGTGCCCTACCGGATCACTTGGTACAGCCGGCTCGCCATGAGAGGACCTTACCGTGCCATCAGGCCACAATGCTGTGCAGGCGCAATACCCCGCAGCATGAAGTTGGATTGTGACGTCAATCACCAATTCAAATAACCAGTCCGTCTGCCCCTCGGCTCGGTCTTCCTGCCCGCTTATCCAGCCGCTACCAGGCGACCGTAATCAGTTACCACCTTCGCCCCCACCCTCCGCCCAGTGTTAACCCCGCAACTTATGGGCCTCGCGCGCACATTGCTGGAGTACTCTCCTTGCTTTGAAACCCACACTTTTCTCATTCATAGCCCCAAGTGGGAGCGTGGTGCAGCATCCCTCGGTGCCTGATTCATGCCTCTTAACCTCAGGGCCTCCACGACCGCCTCGCTTTCACTTCCGCACATGGGGCTCCCCACCCACCTACCCATCCCCACCCGCCGATACCACACAAGGCAGCCTGCATCGAGAGCTCAGTCGTGCTCCGACGCCTCCCCCACAACCACACCCGCCGTCGCCACCACCATCGCCGCCGCCGCCACAGCTGCCGCCGCTGCCGCCGCCGCCGACTCCTCCTCCGCGTTCCACTCCGCCGTCGTCTCCGCCGCCATCGCCGCCAGCCAGTCACAACTGCCCGTCGACGGCACCGCCGCCTGCCCCGGTTGCCACACCGCCGCCACCTCTCCAGACGCCGCCGCACTCGGCGTCCCCACCTTCCCGCTCCCGCTCCCCCTCGCACTCCAACGCCTCCCCGCCATTACCAGCTGCTGCTGCTGCTGCTGCTGCTTGAGCTGCTGCTCCTGCTGCTGCTCCTGCTTACTATCCAGCTCCTGCTGCGAGCTCTGCTGCTGTAGCTGCTGCGACAGTTGGGGTGTCTGCTGGAGCGATCGTGCGGAGTTGAAGGACGCCCTTGACCGCGGCTCCCTCGACCCCTGGCACGGTGACGCGTGTGTGGACGACGTGTCGCGGCCCTCGTTCTCGTGCTCCGTGGTGGGCGGGAGCGTGAGGCCAACGGGCAGCAGCGGCCGGTAGGGCGCATCCCCTGCTGCCGTACCTCCCCCGGGTGTGGCGCTGGCGGCGGTTGGTGGTTGAGGGGAGGCTGTTGCGGCTGTGATCTTTCTCTTGGAGGGCGTTTCGTCCGCAAACTGCAGTGCAAGTGGGGTGGCAGGTTGGACCAGGGCCAGGAGGTCATATGTGGATGGGATGGCTATGGGCCAGTGTGTTTCAGCCGGATGGCGGAAGCGTAGCTATGGACGCGTAGCTGTGGGCTTACGAGTACAGGTGGGGTACGAAGTAGCCAATCCAGCCGCATGCGACGAGTATGCTGACGGTTGTGACGTTTCGGGCGAGTGAACAGGGAGCACAACGAGCACAATGCCCTTGGGCGGGTCCTAGTGGGCCCCAGCAGGTACGTACACTGCGATCTGTGATGCGCGTAGCACCCCTGACCTGCCCCAGGTTGGGCCGGCTCAGGGGCATGCCACTGACTATGCATAAACGGAAACATGTGCACTTCCAGTCAGCCGATGTGTGCACGTAGTTTCTCTCCCGCCTCACCTGCCCCAGGTTTGGCCGCGGCCCCGTAAACCAGTGCACGCCGCCCACCACGGGGCAGTAATACACAGCCAGCGTGGCCAGCAGCACCAGCCCCGTGCCCAGCGAGTTGTAGTTCATGTTGGCGGCCGTGATGGGGTACACTGTGTAGGGAGACGAACATAGGAACGGTTTGAACTCCATGCGTGGTAAACAGCTCCATGCTTGCTCCCGTTGTTGGTGGCGGTGGTAGGGTGCATTGCGCCCACGCCTCCATCTCCGGCGCCTCACGCCGCCATAGTGCGCCTTGAGCCCTCAACACATCCCACATTCCCGCCCACAGTCTTGCCCTCACCACATGCCGGCTTGATTACAGGACACGGCTGATCATCTACTCTCACTCTTCATCGCGGCCGGCACGTGCCCCAAGTTGCACAGCGGCACAGCGGCACTCTCCTTCCCCTGCCCACTCGCTCCACCCCACCACTCACGTGAAGGCAGGGAGAATATGACGGTCATTGTGGCTATCCACGCCACCGACACCACGTTTAGCACCCGAGACACGGTGTTGCCGGTGTAGAAGGGGCCGTGCAGGAAGTCGGACGCGGGGAGGAGCAGCCTGGAGGGCAGGGACGTGGTTTGGTGCAGCACAGGCGGCACATTGTCGAGTTCTAGGAAGGCAGGCACCGGGGCGAGCGGTCTCGAACGACGAAATACACAGAATGACGTAAGACACGGCATGCCATAAGGCATGGAATGACGCAAGATGGTGTGTGGTGTTCTGATGCTCTGGACTGGGCCCCCTTGCGGCGAGGCACATGGTAGGCCCAACACGCGGGTGTGCCAAGGGCAAAGGGTAGAGCGGTCTGACCTGCTGCTCTTCTCGTGCAATGCGCAACAACACAAGCAAGCAGTAGCTAGCTCTGCATTTGCGGCGCAGGTGCAGCTTGCAGCTACTTGCTTGGAGGCCTGCTGAACGCCTGCCCATGCACCCACTTAAACAGAATGGGCCTGCCGTACGCCAGATGGGTGTTGACGATGGCCATGCTCCTGCCAGACCCCAACCCAATACCAGTCCCGACCTAGGCCTAGACCATGTGGAATGCTACTAAACTGGTGAGGGGGCCTTTTCCCGGACACGTCGTGCCGTATGGGGTGGACCCCAGACGCGGGCCACCCCGTCTTCACGCGGCCCTACCTTGGCCCAACCGTCACAACAAAAGCTGCCGTGCTCGCATTCCGTACTCACTTGAAGAAGATAGGCAGGCCGTACGCCAGGTAGGTGTTGACGACGGCCATGCTCTCGATGGTGGCCACGTAGGGGGCGGAGAAGTACATGGGTGTCCCCAGCAGGGCGGCCAGCAGCGCCATAACCCACACCGCCGCGATGGGGGCCTGTGTGTTATGGGAGGTGCGGCAGGGGGCATATGGGTGTTAGGTACGGTGTGGGTGTCATCATACCGGTACACAGGAGCAGGGCTGGCAGGGGGCTATGGTGTGCACGTGCGTCGTGGGTTGGCCAGCAGCGCAATGGCCCATACTGCAACAATAAGGCCCTTGGGGACCAGGCGAGAGGGAGACAGGAACGGCTGCGGAAGGACTGGGAGGTGGTGTCATGGCATGAGGGCGTTCGCACCGCACGCCGTGTACTGGGTATGCACGTCCAGGAGTGTGGTTCTAAAGCGGACGTGGGCAGCTGTTACTGTTGGTCAGGTGCACCAAGGTGCGGCTAAAGCACCGGTACGCATGCGGCCTTTGCACCCACCTGCGTACGCTTCTCCACCCGCCTGATGTACTTATTGAACGGAACGGCACCGTCCCTGTGGGGCACAAAGGTAGACGCGTCAAGTGAAAAGGTCGGGCGGATACAGGAACAAGAACGTGGGGAAGAGGTGGGCCGGGCGATAAGGGCCACGCACACCAGTGTGTGACAAGCATCCCGTCTTGCTCACTTGACAAGAGCACTTTGATAGACCATCGCTGTACGTACTGTGCACGATTGCGGACATAGCCCAGCTCCGTGGTGCGTTGGCCACGTGCAAGTGCTGCCATGTGCGCCGCCCACACGGCTCACCTACCAAAGGGCATAAGCGCATAACGGTACGCCTCCCCGCCTTCCTCGCCCCGCTCCCGCGAACATCACCCAGCCACCCCCTCACCCACCTGGAGAAGGCGTACAGCATTCGTGCGTTGGCGGATATGCACTGGTAGGTGCACATGAGGGAGGCCGCCAGCGGTATCATGAGTAACGGCACCGCGCCGTTGCCTTTGCCGTACACCGACCTGTACGGCAGCAGTACCAATGGGCGAGGGGGGTACTGTACAGGTGGGCGGCCGGCGCAACCGATGCGGGACTTGGGCAGAGTGGCCGCTCCGACGCACTGAAACTGGGCTGGCGGATACCGTACCACGGCGGATCGCACTAAGCGGAGTCGCCGCAGCAAGGACAGACGCATGCCCGTCGAAAGGACTGACCAACCCAGGTACGGCACTGACTCACTTGTGCACGCTCCACAGCAGCTGTGCCACGGGGTGCTCCCCCTTGGTCTCGTTGTTCGGGTCCAGCAGAGCCGCAGGGTCCGTGGTGATGAACACCAGCGCCGCCAGGTAGCCGTAGCCGCCCACCGCTGTGGCCACCGCGCTGCCCACCTAGCGTAACAGTTACGACGGAACCCATGGGAACAGAAGGGTTGTGTTGGTTAGGTGGGGCGAATCTCTTCCGCCACGTGGGCACACGCGCCGAAGCCCAGGGAGCTGTGTTTGCACAGGGACCAGCAGTCCTTTGTCAGCAACAGCAGCACCAGGCAGCAGCTGCGCACGGACAACAGCACAGCGTGAAAACCTGCAGTGCTGCCCACAGCGGTGGCCACCGCGCTGCCCACCATGCCACGTGGCGCGTTGATGTCGGAGTAGCGCGTCTCCTCCGCCACGTGGGCGCACGCGTCGAAGCCCAGGAACTGCGAGTTGGGAAAGATGGAGCGCCGGTGGAACGCTGCAGGCACTAGGATACGGCCACGCTGCGCCGTCACAACCACCCACCAGGTTTTACGCGTACCCACCCACCAGGTACTGGCTCATGAGCAGGCCCAGCAGCGCGTTGTACGGCCGGCTGGTGACGCCGGTGCGCTCCGCGCTGTCCTCCCAGGCAGTGAACGCGTGGGAGGGCGACACGTGCCGCGGCGCGATGACGGGCAGCGTGACGCACAGCGCCGCCAGCGCCACCAGGTTCCAGAACGTGGACAGCGAGGTGAGGAAGGACATGACTGCAGGAAAAGCGAAAGCAAGGGAAACAAGAAAACAAAATAAAGGATTCACGTCAAGAAGGACATGAATGCGGAGGTGAAGTGAGGGGGCGGGGCAAAGGCTAACGGTTGTCCAGAACGTACGTGGACAGCGAGGTGAGGAAGGGCATGACTGTTGGGGAGGGAAAGGGAGGGAGAAGGGTTATGCCGTTGGAGGGGTAGAGGCTGGGGGAGGCCCGGGAAGGGGGAAAGGCCCGGGGCAGCGCGGCAGCGGGGTATGCGTTATGCCTAGTTCCGCTCTACCACTTCACGGGCCTTGTGTTTAGCCGGGTTGATATGCCTAGTCACCGACTGAAGACTGCATGTACGCGTCGCGCGAAAGAGCAGGGCTTCGCTCATCCCGTGCTTGCAGGTATGTACTTTTCGTACTACCCACCATGGTTGCTGGCTGAGGAGGCCAGGGCGCATAGCAGCAGCACGCCGTAGTAGATGGCAAGCAGCTGGGCTTCGGACAGCTCGTGGCCTGGGCACGGGGGCACAAAACAGACAGGGACGGGACGAAAACCATGTCATACGGGCATTACTCAATACCATCACGGCCCATATTATACATGGCACGCAGCTGGGCTTCGGACAGCTCGTGGCCTGCGGGGGAGGGCGCGAGGGGCACCTGTGTTGACAGCATTGTGAACCTCCGGCACGGTCGATTTGCAAGGCGCTCCCAGAAAGGGAGCCTCTGCCACGCAACCGCCCGCCAGCATGCCCCTCAGCCAATGCTAGTGCACTGCCCCCCGGTAGCGGGGCCTCGCGCCTTCCACCTCGTCCTGACGGGGGCAAGGAGGAGGTAGACCCGAGCCGTCCCCCCACCCGGCCCAGGGCCGCTCCCCTGTGCCCCAGCACGCCTCTTCCCGGCCCTCCCCTGACCTTGACGGACCCCCCCCCCCGCCTCCGCTGCCCTATCGGAGCGGCGCTGGGAGCGGCTCGCTCAGGGCAGCCGCGCTGACAGGCCCTCCTAGTACCGTACAACCGCTGCACCGCTACTGCTTCCGCTGGGCGCCGCCTCGCGTCAAGACGCCTCGTACACAGGCGCTCCTCCAGGCGCTACGCGCTAACAGGATCAGGGACCAAGGGCGAGGACCATGCTGGCCACCCGCCCAACAACAACCACCCGCCCACCAGCCGTTAGCGCCATGCTCCCCGCCCCTTCCACCACCCTTTCGACACACTCCTGGCCATCGCCCCAATGCCGTGCTGCCAAGTCCACCCCCCGTCCACCCAGCCGTTAGCGCCATGCTCCCCGCCCCTCGAACCTCTCCCCCACCCCCGCGATAGACACTCCTGGCCACCGCCATAGGTTCCGGTACCTACCTGTAGCCATGAGCAGGCATATGCGCACCAGGTTGACGAGGATGGAGCCGTTTGCGGCGATGAAGGACACCTGCCCCAGCACCGCCACCCAGCCGCACATCCAGCACAGCAGCGTGCGCCAGCGGTGCGGCGCCAGGGCCCACACCCAGTAGTAGATGCCCCCGGAGGTGGGGTAGGCGGACAGCAGCTCGGACAGCGACACGGCGACCTGGGGGTAGGGCAAGTTGAGTCTAGGTACGAGGTGGGTCTTCAAGTTGTAAGGAGATGCTGCGCGTTGTGGGAGTGTTATCCACGTTGCGAGAGCGGACAATAGCTCGTAGAGCATGGCTTTCGCGGCCTGTGGGCAGGCGGGTGTCGAGGACTGCAGGGAGGGTGGGTTGTGGGTTTCAGTGGTTTGTACCTGAGGGTTTGCAAATCTGGCAAGCAGGAGGTGCATGCAGTAAACCCATGCCATGGCAAACATGGCAAACACATGGGTGCACTTGATGCTTGGCTATTCACGTTGGTTCCTTCGCCGCCAGTACTTGTGATGGGGCAGCCGGACCTTAGCTTGGTCAGGGTTACCGCGGTTTCCCTCTCGCAAGGACGGAGAGCCTAATCACACTTGACAGCCTGATCACGCAGCCTGATAGCTTCCGAATTAACTTTCGCCTATTAGCCTGGTGCGTGATCGCCTGCTTGCTTGGTAACAGAAATCTGTATTGGGTCACGTGTCTCACATGCTGCATCCTGCACTGCTACCCACCGTGATGGACAGGAGGGACACCACCGGCAGGCCCCACATCATGACCACCGGCCCGCCGTACAGCAGCCCCCAGCTGCCGTACGTGCCTGTACGACAAAAGCAGGGAGGGAGAAGGTTGGGCAGGAGTACAGCAGAGCCGCTGGCTGCACACGTACACCTAGCGGCTGCACGGACACAGCAGCTCGGGAAGCTATGTGTAGCTGCATCGGCCGCGGCCAGCTGTCGCCAGCAGTGCAGTCGGTTGAGGTCCCGGGCCCGCTCTCGGGGCCCCTTCCCTTCGGCCGGAACCCCCGTTTCTGCACGCACCCGAGAGGGCTGTCAGCGGCGACAGGATGCTGAAGGCCACACCGAAGCTGTTGAACAGAGTGAAGGTGCGGACCAGCTCCTGCCGGTAGCCCATGCCGAACAGCCTGGCGGGGGGAGGAGGGGCAGGGGCGCATCCCAAAATGTGGGCGCATTCCAAAATGCGGAAGGTTTGCAGGACTTCAACGTAGTCTCATACTGATGTCAGCACTGCCGAACAGCTCCGGGGCGGGGCGGGGCGGGGAAGCCTTTGCGAATAGGGTAGGGATAGGAGGTTTGCGGGGGCGGGGAGAGTGTTGCATGGTACCGGTAAGCACAACCTCCTGCTGACAACCACTGCCTGGACAGCTGTCATAACTTGATCGTATACCTCCAATCCTGTGCTTAGTGTAGCCCCATTCATGGTTGGGAAGGCCCCAAGTGAGTGCTTTGCCGGGCGGGAAAGGGCGCCCCAGGATGCCAGTTACACTGTGGCGGTGCAGCCTAGGTGTGTCGCTTGCAGTGAGTGGGGTAGCAAGGAATGACCAGCATGCTTGAGTGTAAGCAGCAGAATGGGGGCACATGCTGTATGTATTGCAGGCATGTACGCTTTGCTCTTGCCAGCTTGCCCAGAAACGTGTCTATCGTAAGAGGGATGGGGCGGGATGTTGCGCCTGCACCAGGCAGTACGCACACGTAGCAAAGGACACGCCGAGTCCCAGAATGTGCCCTCTGCAGATCTGTGACACAGCATAAGCTGCACGGCTTGATGTTGGACTCACTTGAGCTCGTCCGTTGCTGCCCTCCGGCGCTTTGCGGTCCGGCTGGTCTGCAGTGTCCCTGCACGTGCCCATTGCGTCGGCCCCTGCCTCTTCGCCGACGACGACTGGCCTGACCCAGGGTGGGAAGCTCCATCACTACGGTTTGCCTTTGATGTAGAGTCTCCAACCATCCGAGATTTAAGGCCCGCTCCTCAAAGTCGGCATTAAGCTGAGCCAAGTCGCCCTTGCGGCATAGCTGTTGCGTCTTCCTTGGTTGGTGATGACTACATCAGTTACTGTCGCATTTAGTGCTCCGCGTCGGGCCTGATACTGAAAAAGAGCCAGCACGCAGCGCGTCCGCAAGCTGCAGCTGAAGTGCGAAGGGGGACCGTGCTTAACACGCAAGGAGACGTTTAATGATGCAAAGGGGTAGTATATCAGCTATGAGGGGGGAAGTCACCACTCGTTTGTCACGCCCGTTTCTATTTGGGCACAGTACGCTAGCTGTTCTGGAAGGCCGGTGCCGGGTAGAATGCAGTCAATATCTGAGCAGAAAGGCAACACCATCACTGCGAAAACGCCGTGTCGCGGCTTCATAGAGAGTGGTACGGGCATGAGTAAGTTGGGAAAAGAAGGCACTCCCATGGGCCACTCGGCGACCAGGTTCGCAGCAGCGCTTTCAGGCTTCGAAAATGACCAATTATGCACCTGCACATCCGATGCCGAGCCTCGAGGAGGGTCGGCTAGCGCCCAGCAGGCATATGTCTCACCTGCCCTGGCCGACCACGTCTGACCACGTGGGGAAACCGTGGAAGGCAGGTATACAATAAAATCAAAATGCATCGTGACAGCTGTGTGTTGAAGGGTCAGATAAGAGCCGAGCGGCCAGAAATAAAGGCACGTTATGCGGGCGTTGAGTATGACTGTATGAGATCGTACGTGGTCAGTCTACAGTTGGAATTGGAGTGGGGAGGACCAGGCCACCATCCCTGGTCTTGGGCCGCCGCAAGCGGAGCACTGGAATGAAAGCTACACGGTCCCGTGCCTAGGAACCAAGAAGGGCCGCCTTTCGGTGTGCGGCGCCATGTGGCACCAGGAAAAAGCTTCAAGGGGTTGGGAATCCCCTGGCTGCACCAGATGGTGGTGAGCAGGGGATCCTGAAAGCGTGGCGGTCGGCCTCGTCCAGCCTTGCGACCCGTTGCACCAGGGGTGCCGCGTGCTGGGGTCGGAGGGATCAGCGTGTACCGTGTAGCAACCCGTGTTCCTGTTTCTGCATGCGTGTCCATGCCGCATGGGCATGCCAACGGGTGACTCATGCTGGCGGGCGTGCTTGTCCTGATTCATTAATTGCTGAGCTCAAGCAGCATTCATTTCTGCACTTTGTAAGCAGTCGCCGTGCGATCTACTTAGGGCTTGTTCTCGCTCTACTTTTCTTCGCAGGTAGGCCAGCTGACAGCTTGTACCTCGGTTGCTGAGCCACAAAGATAGCAAACCTACCAAACAAGTTTGCATTTCATGTTACATTTGTGCAACTGCCCTAGGTATGTTTCGCGCCTAGAGTCTGTCGAACATAATTGAGCGAGCCTCAGCACTCCAGGCTGTCCAAGCACAGCGGCCGTCAAGTACACGAGTATCTACACAATTGAGCAGTGAAAGTGGCACCTCCAGCTTGCTGCCGTTCTAGCGTTTGCTCCTGAAGCTGCAGCGAAATGCTACAAAGGAGGCCAACGCTGAGCAAACATGATTAGGAGGAAAATAAGTAGGCCAAGTATGGCCACCTCCTCCTTCCGCGGCGGCGCTCGCTTGGGCGGGCTGTTGCTGTTGCTAGCGGCAGTGGTCACTTGCGCTGCCGGGGCCAAGGTTGCCGAAATCGCCAGCCTCCAACCCCCCAAAGTGGTGAGTGACATGGATGAACGCATTCCGCATTCGTGGCCCTGCACTTGATGGCTCTGTGTCAGGCACGGCCTGGAAAGGCTCCACCCCTCCCTCCCTACCAGCTACAACCACTGCCTTGCACCACGAGCCCCATAAGCCTCATGCTGCCCCCTGTTGACCTCCCGGCGCGCCCCCCACAGCCACTCAAGATCATCCATGAAGTGCCGGGCTGGGAACGCGCGTGGACACACGACGCCATGGAGCCAATCTACAAGTGAGGACCACGCACCTGCACGACTGCCCACGCAGCAGCACACCTGCCTGCTGGCTTAGCTACACCCCACACACGGCAGCATTGGCCTGTACCTCGACCTTGCACCCCATGCCAGCAGCGCGTCCGCATCCGCATTGCGGCTCATTGGCTTTTTGCCTTCCCGCCCAGTGCAACACAGCAGCTTGCCCGTCACGCAGACATCAACCCTCGCGGGACATCAGCCCTGACTGGGACCGACCACCCCGTATGCCCTTTGCCCCTACTGCAGCACCAGCCTGTACCCCGACCTGGCCCCCTACCAACAGCGAGTCCGCATCGCCTCCGCTATGGGGATTGCCAACCAGCTGCGGCGAAACCACGCCAACAGCACGCGCATACGGAAGGCGACGGCTGTGGTCATAGTGCGGCAGGGGAAGTAAGTTGGGTGCGGGTCAGGGGAATGGGGGGCACACTGGCAATAGGAGGTGTACGTGCCGTGCCAGCGATAGACACTACCAGCTGCCGGCCGTGATGGACGTGCGGGTTGTGGGGCAGGGGCAAGAGGGAGTGGACGGGTGGTTAGGGTAGGGTACGTGTGCGCGGGGAATGGTTAATGGGGCGAGGCGATGGAAGGCCGGCGGGTTGTTCGGCGTAGGTCCACGGTAGGCCTCGCCAGCTGCGGGTGTAAGGAAGAGCACGGTCATGTGAAAACGAGGTTGCAGCAGCGGGAAGGGGGCCGCGGAAAGGGAGCATAGCCCGCCGGCTGCTGCGCTTGCTCCAGAGCACAAGCATAGCATAGGGCCGCCGCCACGCAGGTAGTGGTTCCGCAGGAAAGGCTTGTGCGGGTCGGGTTCTTGTGTCGCAGCCTCGGCACGCAGAAATCGCCCCGTTGGTGAATTTAGCGCTCGTTGTCCGCGTCAGTGTCGCGCGCGTGCGGTCAGGGGTTGTACCACGCGTGTAACGGGGAGGCATTGGACACGACCACGACGTCCGCTCGTTCCTGTCCCTGCCTCCCACCTGGCAGGCTGGAGGTGGTGACGTTCCCCGACTTCCACCAAGCCTACAAGCACAGGGTGAGGCGGCTAAAGACGAAGGAAGGAAGGTCCTGACGCTTTCGTTGGCGCTCCCTGAGCAGGGTTCCTGCGGGTGGAACATATAAGGGGCTGGCGGTCGTTCAGGGAAGGGGTATCTGGGTCTCTGCAGCCCGCGCTTCGCCGGGACCACTCGCCATGCCCTGTATCCATGCTACGGCACCACGGTGGCTGCGGCAACCAGACGTGCTGAGTAAGGGCAAGGTTTGCGACAATGTCTGCTTACCCGACTGCTGGCACGACTCCTGAGGCCCGAGTGATCCTACTCGCTTCTGATGTAGCTCCCTTCCCCTCCCCCGTACCGGGACTTGTCACCCCCACCCCAGGTTGACGCCATGGTCTCGGAGCTGACCCGCTTCCAGCAGGCGGGGCACATCCAGCTAGAGGACACCATATTCATCTTCAACGCGCGGGATGTGCCCATGTGCACTATAGGTGCGTGTGTGCTTTCTGTGGGGGCCGGGTGGTGGTGCAGGCAAGGCATTATGGATAGGAACGCTCCAAGGGGGAAGCACGGCGTCGCGCGACGCGTGGTGGCATCATTGTCGTCTAGTGAGAGGTGCCCATGTGCACGTTGCATGTGGGGAGCAGGGCAGGGCAAGCGCCGGGTGACGACAAGGGCAGGGTACGGACGCCACCGCCATGCGGAGAACAGGGCGTCTGAGGGAACAGTAACTTGTGTAGTGTAAAACAATGTTGGCATGCCATAGCCAGCTAATCCCTCCCTTTCGCTACCGTCACCAACGGTATGGGATGCTGTCCCCCTGCCCGCAGCCAACCCGCTGCCCACGCGCGTCTTCACGGGCTTCTGCCTGGTGCCCGTGTTCTCGCCCGTCAAGGAGGTGCGGTACGGCAAGGCGTACAACGACGACCTGCTCGTACCGCTGATGTCGTACCCGCACGAGTACCTGGTGCAGGTGGCGCCGGAAGACAAGGTGCGGCAGACCGTGCGGCACGGTCCGGTGCTGTACGGCAGCAGCGCATTCCACGCAGAAACGTACAGCCGTGTTCGCTTGTGGGCTAACGGAAGGCAAAAGAGAGCAGCTGATGGCAGCTGCATGAGGCTGTTCGCTGTTTGGCAGGCCCTTGTGTGCCAGGGTCCACACGTAGCCTCATGTGGGCAGACCGGCAGTTGCACACTAGGGCGCTGATGCACATGTAGACGTGTACCAGTATGCGCCGTGACCACTTGTGCGCTCGAAATGGTGTTTGTACCATGCCATTATGTGCGCCAACCTGAGTAATGACTACTGATCATTTCATTACTGATTACTGAGTATCATCATTACCTGTTGCTGGTTCTTACGGTATGCTTGCGGTCTGTCCCTGCAGGTGAACCAGATGGCGCTGGTGACCACCCGGGAGGAGGTCGTGGCCATGGAGGGCACCTGCCTGTACCACGCGCACAAGTTCTTCAAGGCCACCAGGGGGGAGGCGGACCAGGTAGGGGCCAGGCTGAGGGACCGCGTTGAGGAAGGGCCTGCCGCATGCATTTTTGCGCGGGGCAGGCTGAGCAGGCCACCAAGGGAGATGCAGGCCAGGTGGGGGCGGGGCGAGGGCCCTGTCGGCTGCAGGTTCCTTGTGGATGCATCTATGGAGTCAACGCAGTGCGGGTTGGGCAGTGCTGGCAAGGCCATCAGGTGTAACGACCAACGAGGATCAGATGGGCCGGAGCGCGGCGCCCTGTTGAGTGAGGGTGTGCCGCAGGTGCACCTGAAGCTTTTGCACTGACCTGACTGACAAAAGAGCTTGGGTAGAGAGCTGCGGGAGAGAAGGAACCTAGTCAATGTCTTGGCACGGGTGCGTGGTGCACTCCTGCATCCCTGCCTGGCTGGCATCCCTTGGCCCCTGCCCTCTCCTCCTCGCAAGCCCCTGCCCCCGACGCGCCCTTCCCCCGGCCCCCTGAAGCCACTGGTGCTGGTGGAGGAGGGCAGTGTGGCGCAGGCCTCCATGGCGGCCGCCAAGCAGGCCCAGGCGGAGGGCAGTCCCCTGGCAACCACCGTGCGCACGACCACCGTGTGGGACGGCAGTACCGGCAGCAATCGCACCACCATGAGCGGACTGGTGAGCACGGGGCGGGCCGCATTGAGCTTGCACCGCCATGGCATGAGCACCACGCTTAGGCTAATGTCGTTAGGTTTCGGGTTCTGAGGCCATTGAGCGTGAAAGTGGGACCGCAGGGCTAGAAGCGGGCGCACTCTGGCGGTCGGAAGGTGCACGGTGACCTGCCCCCTGCCCCTCCGCCACAGTCTGTTCACCAGAGACACCCCTGCCCCCTGCCTCCGACGCCCTGGCGGGCTATCGTGCTGTGCTGCTAAGCCCCCACCCTGTTTCTATACCTGCGCCCCCGCCCCTTACGCCTCGTCCCATTGACCCCACCTCTTCCCCGCATAATGGCCATTGCTACAGCCCCTCGCATGTCAGCCGCCTTCAAACAACCGGCAGGCCCCAATACTCGTATCCTTGCCTAACTCTCTCCCCCTCCTTGTCCGCAGACCCCCCTACCCCCTGCCTCCGACGCTCTGGCGGGCTATCGTGCTGTGCTGCTGTGCGAGACGCTGATCGGCTTCGCCAACCTGCTGCACCTCAATACGGTCATCTTCAAGGTGCGTGGGTTAGGTTCTGGGCTGCGTGCGGAGCGTTGCAGGGCCAGGGACCAGCTTGAATTATATTGCAACAACTTGAGGACGGCAAGAGATTGGACACAAGGCGTGTTGCACCTCACCAACGCCGTGCTGAAGGTGCTGAATAGGGCACACCGACCGACCCAGTAGCCTGGTACATGACTCCCTGAGTTCATTTCAGCTTCGTGATAGCTTCGTTCTCCCTCCTCCTTCGTGATGCCCGCAGAGTAAAACCATGTGGGCGGAGTTCTACACGCGTGCGCTCGAGGTATGGTGCAGCGGGGAGGGTTACCCTGCACGTGCTCCGCCTTGGTACAGGCCGCGGCTGTGTCAGCGGCAATGTAAGGACACCAAGGCCAGGACACACGCATGTGCCCGCGCACGGCGCATTTCCGGTCACCGGCTTTGCCGAGTGTGTGGCACCAACTCCCTGGACAAACAACGTTCCTGGCTTTCCTCTAAACTTGGCCCCCCGCCCCTGCAGGAGGGCGTGCACTATGAGGAGGTGGACGCCGGGTTCCTGTTGGAGGTACGGCGAGGTGCACGCGCGTTCATAGTCGTACTGCCCACATGCGTAGTGCCGCCAGCTCGTGGCCCATGAACTCGGCAACCACCGGGCCCTTGAACTCTACGCCTCCGTTGCGCCTGGGCTTGCACTCCTTGAAGGTGCCCCGCTAGGCCCTGGCGGTTCCGTATGACCACTGCAGCCTCTTCGGCGCTTCCGGCTTGTTGGCCACCCTACTCCAATGGCGCCCTGTGAGGCCATGCTACGGTTTGTTTTTGCAAGCTCCACCAACCTGTTTCTGGTGCACGTTCTCTCACTCGTCCAGGTGTCCCGCGACGCCACGGGCGGCAGCCACCGCAAGCGGCAGGCGACCATGGTGGAGCGCGCGCAGCGCTTCGCTTACAAGTACCTGGGGCAGCGGTCAAGGTGGGTTGTGTGGGTAGCGTGGTTGGTACAAGGGGTACGTGGAGGGAAGTACCTGGGGTAGCGGCTCTAAGGTAGAGCGTTAGGGTGAATGGTGCGGGGGATACAAGGAGGCGGTGCCCACCAAGGTTGAGCAAGGCGCATGTGTGGCAGGGCTTCGGATGGATGCGTGGCACTCAGGTCGCAGTATGCAAGGCGGTAGAGACCGCTAGGTGCAGTGGGCGGTGACGGCCACGTGCAGGGTGGTCAGGATGGTCGGGTATAGGGTGGCAAACCAGCAGGGCCGGTGCAGATCTCCGCCCATTCTACACACTGCTAGATGGTTACTGTAGTACACACCCCGTGCTCGGGCTGCTGCAGTGCTGCTCGCCGCCTCACACCGTAAAGGGCACCGTGCGGGTGGCACTGGTGTTGCAGGGCTCTGTTCTTCGAGAAAGCCATCTCCGAGTACAACAAGCTGTTCGGCGAAGGCTACATGCAGGTGGGTACGGTGTTGGGCCGCGCTGTGCTGTTTCCTATTTAGCCTACAGCAGCGCATTTGCCCCGCGTTTGCCCCGCGAGAGCTTTTCAGTCATGCCCTCGGCCGTGCATCAAGTCCACACGGGTCCATACCGATACTCATTACGAGTGCCCGTGCAGCGACTAGAGGGGAGCGACCCGTGTTACGCCTGAGGCTCATGTGCCTAGCACCTGTGCCTGAGTTGGTCCGGGTCCTGTCACGACGCCTGCTGACGGCTGTACGGCTGTACGACGCCGTACTGCGCAGGCCACGGTGGACGAGCTGCCCACGGGGCGCCAGCTGACCATGACGGACATCCTGTCGCTCAACATGTACCCCCGGGCGTGGAGGGAGAAGGCCTTGGAGCAGCTGATGCAGGGGTGACGCACATGGGGCAGCTTCGTGGACTTGACTTAACTCGACTCTGTTGCATGGACCGTGGAAGCAGAGGTTACCCATCACGCGTTTCAGGCCATGGAGCAGCTGATGCGGGGGTGAGGAGCCTGAGACTCTCAATAATGCTGCGCAAATGAAATGCCCATGTGGAGGTGGCGGTGGCACCCCACTGCGCGGCAACGGCAGCGGCTCGCTAAGCAGCAGCCATGGTGCAGGTGGCGAGCGTTGCGCCACATGGCGTACATGTGTGGATGAAAGGGTCCTTGGGCGTGGCCGGATGGCCTCTTGCGTTTTGGCCTGCGCGACGTAGGGGCAGCGACGCCGGGCGTGGAGGGCGAAGGCCATGGAGCAGGCATTGCAGGGGTGACGCGCATGGGGCAGTGGACTGGACAGGACTGGAACCTGGTAGAACCTGGAGGACGCCTGTAAGGGGTCACGGAGCCAATGCGGCACGTGTTTGGGGCGTGTGCGGGCAGCATGGAGGCTGGGATGAAGGCTCAGGCGCTGCTGTACGAATTCGTGGCTGCAAGGCGATAGCCGTGACACCCGCTGCACGGCATGGGCAGCGGGTAATGTGCAGCAGCAGCAGCCCAGGTGGATGTGAAGCGCAAGGTGGCACAGGGCAGACACGTACGCTGTAAGAGGTGTGGAGGCGTACCAGATGACCTCGTGCCTCAGGGCGTGCCTTGCACAGGCCCGGCTCAGCGCGAGCACGTCGCGCACCAGGGGTGCTGCCACGTGCTGAGTGCATGTTCGTAGCCGGCGTCCGTAGGTCCGTTAGACTGTGTAGTCTGTAGTGGCGTAGCTCTGCGTGGCTGCTGGCCATGCTCTGCCCTGGATGTCGACCGTTTCACCTGTACCTGCGTGTACATGGGCACGTTTCGGCGCAAACCCCCTGCCGGCAAGTGCCGGCGTGAGGAAAGCAAGTGGAAGTGCCCTTGAGCGCGTAGCCTGAACAGCCTGGTGCGCGCACGCGGCATGGCGCACTGTCATGTTGGGCCAAGCCATCTTTACTGCTGTCAGCGAGCCAATAATGTGCTGTGTTCAGGCTTTGGCACGCGTACCGGTACCGGCATAGTCATGGCAGTACCGGTATACCGTATAGGAAATTCCACCGGTAGCGTCGGGATAAGTCGGGGCAAGGGGGTTGTTGGAGGCAGGGCACACTGGGGCACACAAGTCGACTGCGTCGCAAGGGCGTGCCCCTGACAGTTGTGGGTGTTGGCGG
>VFQN01003218.1_pt1 | contig 23774 bp, 40 predicted proteins | sample 3512371 | NCBI WGS metagenome assembly VFQN01 (sample SAMN10412370, study PRJNA504923) | tailings metagenome | isolation source: Replicate 2 from Balatoc abandoned mine | place: Philippines: Itogon, Benguet | collected 2017-08-28
GTGTGGCCTCGCCTGTGCTGTCTTCCGGGTGGCTTTCGCCCTTGCGAGGAGGGTGGGCGTTAGGGGGCGTGCCGTCCTTTTGTGGGGGCCGCTCTCTTGCCTTGAGCGCTTGAGGACCCTTGCAGGGCCTCCGTGCTGTGAGCCGGCTCTGCGGAGCGGCGTAGCAGTGTAACAACCGTACGACGGACGTGCTCTAGCATGTCTGTACTACGCAGGGGCAGCCTCCGTGGGAGGAGAGGGGTACTAGCCATGGCCGTCACCCAAGGGTTTACAGTAAGGATGGAACCACCGGCAACATGGACACAAGCAGCACAAGCAGGGACACGGAAGAGATCAGCAAGCGCACAGCTGATGACTGCCCAGCCCATTCAGCGTTGAGGTATAACAACGCACTTTGTAATGGGCATTTTAATCCCCGCTCGCGTCGCAGGGCAAAGTCCCACATGAACACGCACACAGTGGAGTGTTGTCATGCCCTTCACCGCATTGTGCTACACAGGGGAGCGTGTAGCAGCTTACCGTGCCACCAGTGCTGCAACAGGTGACAATCTGGTAGGGCAGGATCATGCGTGGTGAACTACAACAGACTACACCCAGGTCTGCTCGTTGGCCTTTAGGACAATTGTGCACTGGGGACAGTCCATGTGCATGCAGATTGCAGGGGGTGCGGGATGCGAGTTGTGGAGCAGCGGATACCCTGTTGTGAAGCAAGAGGTTACACACAGGGGGTGACACACATGCCGGCTACTCCCCTTGCAGCAGCAGGCATGCACTTCGCCACTGTGCTCCATGTGCTGCACCGCAAAGGCTTACAGAGCCTGACAAAGCAGGGTTGGCGTGGGCTGGCCAGTTCAGGCGCTTGGAGGGGAAGGGTTCACCGTTAGTCGCGTTCCCTGCCGCTTCAGGGGCGTCTACGGAGGATCGAGGTTTCAGGGGAGTCTCCACGTACCTGGCTAAAGTGCTTGCTCCATACTACTGATTGTGATAAGCTACTTTAAATTCGTTCTTGGATGGTTGCAGTATGCATTGATTCCGCCAGCTTACTGCTGAAACGCCAAATCTGAGTCGATCCAGAAAGTGCGACACGGGCGAGAACAGGCCACGGCCTAGATACCTGTCATATGGCATGTTGATAAAGCATGAAATTTAAAGCCTAATAATGTAATGCACAGTAGTGGAAATGAGAGCAGATCGACAGGTGCGACAACACGTAAGCGACGACGCCAAAAACGGGCAGCTGCAAAGCCAACACTCAACTGGCTCACCTTTTCAAACTAAAGGTAATACTTGAGGCGACAGACCCTGTGGCGACCCGCTGGCGAGGCCCCGGCTCGACACTGCTAACTGGCACGAAGGACTCGAGTCGAGACGTGCCCGTTAGCGCGAATGAGGGCTGGGAGATCATAATAATATCAGTTGCTGCAGGGCGTACATGACAACGACAGCATATTGGTCCTGTGTTCGGTGCGGCCACGTGTCTGCCAAGCAGCAAGCACTAGAGCACTAAGCAGTGACCTGCGAACGGGAAAGCCCCTTCCCTGTCTCTTAAAGTGCTACACATCTTGTCACCTGCGGTGGATCATGCCGTGCCGTGCCATGCCACCCTGTGCCACCCAGCGCTGGTCCGCATGTCACTGTCGCCACGGCACTATCCAGCATTATCCAAGCAACATGACAGCAGCTCAGCACGGGGCGAAGGGGGCCCATGCGGAACAGGGGGAGGTGAAGCGCAGGAAAAAGGAGGGCCCACATTCGTCTTGGCGGCTACGCACTTCTTCGCAGATATGCATCTGGTAGCGCCGCTTCACATGTTCACGACCACTGCAGTGCTGACGCGCAACGCACGCCCTCACGTACGACACTGCTACACTGCGTCCCAGCCCATCCGGCCCACAAGGCAACCGCGAACCCTCGAATCTGGCATAACCTGCACCAGCCCCAGAACGCACGCGACGTCGCTGCAGTTTGCTACAGTACAAGACACGCCCCGATGCCTGCTCCTTCCATGCCATATCCTGTTGCCATGCCGCTCGCTCGCAACACACGCAGTGAGGAGGAGTGAGACCCACACAGTCCGCGCTGCAGGTTCAGATGCTGCCCCCGCCATGGTGCTTTCAGAAGGCCAGTAGGCCCCGGCCCCTCGGGACATAGAGCTCCCTACCCCTGGATCTCTCGACTCCCTTCCCTCGCCGCCTGCCTACCACCCGTCCCGCACACACGAATGGTGTTGCACGCGTGCTTCAACCCAAGCCACAACGCAACCACCACCCTGCCCGTCAACCCCACACACCTCCACCAGCAGCCCAACCTCCCCCTGCACTGACTCACTGCAGTACACGGGCATGCGGCCTCGTACAAGGTAATACCTCCAGTAACCCTGGCGAGTGCTCTCCTGCTTGCGCTGTAACAACTGACCTTGTCTGTGTCCGGGTCATGCATCCCGATTCCCGCGACAGCCCTCTACTCACTGCAGTGCACTTGCCAGCTCCCATCGAGACCCCGGCACCTCCAACCACCGTGCGGCGCCAGGGCCACGAACGCAGCCCCGCTACGCCGCCACCACCTTCACTGCCGCCGCTGCTGTGAGGGTACTCCGGCGCCGGGTCCTCAGCTTCTCCAGGGCTCAGCGCTAACCCGCACGGCACTGCTCCTCCGCGCATGTACGGCATTGCTGCCCCTACAGCAGGTCCTCGGGTGTGAGCCCCCTCAGCCTCAGGTAGTCTGCCTCACTCAGCAGGGAGGCCCGCAGCTGCTGCACGTGCTGCGGCGTGGGGAACAGGATGGCCACGTAGCCCTCGCACGTGGGCCTGGCGGTTGGGTTGTCGATTGAAGCGGTCGTAGGCGGTTGAGCGGTTTTGGGAAATCGCATTGTGGAGGATGCAGGTGTTGGCGTTTGGTTGGTTGTAATGACAGTAGGCGGCACAGGCAAAGGGATGGTGCGGTGCAGGGCTGTGAACGAGGCCCACTGACTTGCACCTCGTTCGTGCCCCGGTGTGTAGCGGTGCAGTTGCTGGGATAGCGGCAGCATAGAGTCTATGTACCGTATGTCGAAGCTGTGGACACGCCCTGGTGCGTCCATGGGTGTAGTGTCCACTCGTTTGTGCCGGTGTGTCGGAGCCGCTGTGCTGCAGCAAGCGGGTCCCGTGCTCCAGAAACAGCGCACCGGTACGATCACGCCATGATGCACCTGGCCTGTCGTGCTCGAGTGCTGCGTACGCTAGGCATGACAGGGATGGGTGCAACAGGTGGGACGGCCGTGGAAGCAACTGCTGCCCCACCGCAGTAAGCAGTGCATGCACGGGCCATGACAAGCAGACAGGGCCAGGGCGCTCCCCTGGCTGTGGCTGGTGCTGCGCCCCATATGCACCAGCCGCATGCACCAGCCCTACTGCTAGCGGGTAGGCCACCCGGCCCTGCAGCAATGTGGGCCGAGTGCCACCATAGCCTGTAGCGCCAGCCCGTACCGCTACGGCCTTGGCCCAGACGCCCCCGGCCTAGCCTCACCTGTCGTACAGCAACCCCGGCCGTGTCAGCAGTTGGTCGTTGACCTCCAGCAGCTGCCCGCCCGCCGCGCACAGCACGGGGAAGCTGCGAGCGGGAGTGTGGGGGCGGGTGGGACGTGGGAGGGTGTGGGAGGGTACGGGGGCGGGGCAGGGTGGGACAGAGCTAGACAGGGCGACTTGCGACGCGTAAAGCTTTTTGGGGCCTGCTGGAAGCTGCCTGGCCGTGGGCCGGCGGCATGGCTGCTCACGGCCGCATGGCTCCGCCCAGGTCCATGGTGGGACCTTGCACTGCCCCTCGCACCCCGTACCGCACCCCTAGCACGTCCCGACAGGCCAGCAGCCCCCAGCAGCCCCCCGCAGCTCCCTCACCGCTCTCCCCCCTTGCCCTCCACCCGCGCCAGCAGCGTGTTGGGGTGCAGCGGCGCCCCGCGGTTCTTGCGCTTGCCGGACAGCTTGGTGGACGCCCGGTCCTTGCCGCCGCCCACGTCGAAGTTGACACGTGCACACTCGGAGGGCGGGAAGGGCCTGGCGTCCGGGTTACCCGGTACAAAGGAGGCAAGGGACGGGGTTTATGACCGGCAGGTGGATGGGGGAGCGAGGAGTGGGAGCCGGACGCAGGGGGAGAGGTGCCCCGCGCGGCCCAGCCGTGGCAGCCATAGCTGCGGTCGCTGCTGTTAATGCCTGTGTCCCTATGACACCTGCGACCTGCCATGCCCCACATGCCGCACGTGTACGACGTCGTCCAGCTCCAACACACATGCAGGCATGCACTGCGATTTCATAGTACCCCCCCTCCCCCAGTAACACATGCTCACGAGGATGCAACTAGCACACAGCCCCGCGTGCGTCGCATGCAGCATGCAACGCACCTCACTTCCGGCTGTGCTGAAGACCCGCCTCTCCCTCCGCTCCCAGCAGCCCCGCTCGGCGCCCCCGCTGCACCCGCCTCAGCAGCCGAGGAGCCCCCTGCTCCACCCCCTGCCTCCCCTCCCTCTGCTTGCGCATCGGTGGCCGCTTGCCCCTCCGCCCCGGCTTCAGCGCCTTCCGCAGCTGTCGGGCCCCCTTGTGCCCCTTCCTCTGTGTCCTCGTCCGCGACGGGCGACACTAGCTCCTCAGCTGACAAACTTTGCAGGTTCGGAGGAATGTATTGGAATGGTAGTGGCGTGTATCCTGTCGCCTTGCGGTGTGTCGAAATGAGGGGATGCGACGGCGCTAGGCCGACCACCGCTAAGCCGTTGGGCGCGAGAAAAACATATTGATCATGGTGTTTTCGACCTTGTAGGTCGACTGCGAACAACCGGGTGTACTTGAGTTCGGTGAAGGTTTGCGGACGCGGCGGCAGCAGCTCAAGGTGGGCAAGCCAGTCGTTTGGCGCAAGGTTCTTAGTGCTTGTCATCTTGCATAACAGAAAGATCGTAGTCAGTTCGCCGAAAAGACGGCGCTGCTCGCCTGTGGCATGAAAGAGGCAGGGGACCTCCCGTGACGGGTCCAAGCCGGGTGCCACCACGGGCCTGGCCTGGCCACGTGGGCCTCACGGCTCCCCTGCGCGTTCGACACTTGCACCAAATATGGCTGGTACCAACGAGCTTTTGCACGCTGAGCCATCCAGCCGCCTAAGGCGCACACCAGCGAGTACCACACCATTGCTTTGGGCCTGCGCCCCGAGCCCGCACCCAGCACACGTCCATCCACCACCCCCGCAGGTCAACTTCAACATGGCAGGCCAAGCTAACCTCGCCTACCACATTTATGCCCCCGCGGCCTACCATGACATCATCCGTTCTTTCATGCGGCAGTCAACGTGTCAACCACCCTGTGCGGTTATGCACGTCACCACGCCAATCCACCATTGCCTTCCAGTCCTTCCACTCCGGCCCGGCCGTGTCCAGCGCTCTTGCCGCCCCCGCCCCGCCGCCCCCCAACCATCTTCACGTACATAGAGTACCCGCGGTTCCTTAGATCTCTGCGGCAGACTCTTGCCACCACAGCCCACAGCCCTCCACGCTCCCAGCTCCTGCCACCCACCTACTCTCCATCGTCAGCAAACCCCATCAAGCACCACATCCACACCCTTGCGTCTACCCCATCGCCCCTAACCCCCCATTTTCCCACGCCCCCCTCACCTCCCGCCCTGCCCCTGCCCCTGCGCCGACTCCTGCTGCAGCTGCAGCGCAGCCTCCTGCTGCACGTGCTCCACAAACTGCACCAGCCCGAACCCGCCGCCGCCGCCCTGCTGCCCGCCCGGCCCCGCGCCGCCCCCTGACCCCCCGCCTGCACTGCTGCTGCTGCTCCCCCCGTCGTGTCCGTCCGGCTCGTCCAGCAGCAGCTGCTCGAACAGCTCCGCGTCCTCGCCGCCCTCGCGCAGGAACTTAATCTGCGTGTGCCATGGGTAGTGAGCACAACATTGGTATGGCACGCGTGAGTGGAAAGCGCTGTAGATCAGAAGCGGTACAAGTTTGCATAGTACCGGTAGACGCCATGGTCTTGCCTGCACCGGGAGGCGTGTCGTAACCTTGCTGCCATATCTCGCGCAACTCCTCAATGACCGGCACACTGTGGAATGAGCAGGCGTGCCGGAGCCTCCGCCATCGCCAGCAAAACGCCGTCTCCGCTTCCTGTTTACTCGGGCCGCACAAGCCTAAGGCCGCCTAGGACACGCACACCTAACAGAAGCCTCACCCCCCCACCTGCGGCGCGATGCGCTTCTCACTCACGCCCCGTGTATCGTGCCCTTGCTGGTCACCATTTCACGGCCACCGGTAACACCCGTGCGCTAACAAGCACCAGGACTGCCCAGACCTTTGTACCCAGGCGCAGCCCAACGCATCCCAGACCCCACCTGCGGCGTGATGCGCCTCTCCGCGCGGATGGCTGCCACGGCGCGGCGCAGGGCGCTCTGCTGCGGCGGCGGGAAGGGCACCCCGGGCGGGCAGCGGGACGTGTAGTACACCTGGGGTGGGTTCACGGGGCGGGTGCGCGGGCACGGGTTAGGCAGCGAGAGGGGAGGTGAACCGGGCGACTTTGTGCTTGTTGATGTTCTGGGGCTCAGGATATGTACCAAGGAGGCAAGAGCGCAGTAGCACGACTGACTGCGTCGCTTGAGTACAGAGGCCCCTCCTCCATCTCGTGTACCCCTATATCTAACCATCGTGCTGCTGCGGCTGCGACTGCTTCACGCACGCACCAGGATGAGGATGTACGCGTCCAGCAGGAAGATGGGCGGCGCGCCCCCCGGCCCCGCCGCCTCCCCCGCCGGCCCGCCCAGCGCCGCCCGCGACAGCGAGTGGCGGGGGTAGGCGGGCGTGTCGGGGTCGGCGTAGGAGGACAGCAGCGGGTACACGGCGCGCACCAGCTCGGGAGGGGGCAGGGACGCCCACAGGTGCCTGGGGGGAGGGGGGAAGGCGTGAAGCGGTGAAGGGGTGGAGTTAATGCGTGACGGTTGGCCACCTATGAAGGAGACACGTGCTTGGGGGTTGCAGGGAGGGCGTCGACCAGGCGGTGGGGACAGGTTGGTGGTGCTTGGTGCTCTCTTGCCAGGGTAGGTCAGCGGAGGATGATGCACAGCCCGAGGCACGGCGGCGGCCTAGACCTTGATTAAATCTGTCAGCCAATGTGCAGGCCCGCCCCTCATGGCGTGCCGCTGTTGCGGGCATGCCCCTGGATGCCGGCCAGGTAGCCATACGCTATGATTCAATCCTCGGCAGCTGCCTGTGCACACCGCGCCGTCAAGACCGCCCTGACGCGGCCGCTGCGTGCTCTCCCCACCCACCTGACGGCACTGAGGTGGAGGTGCTGGCGCTCGCCACAGATTACCATGAAGGTACCCAGTGTACCCCTCACGTTGCTAGTACTTTGTTCCCCCACCCCCGCCCCCCACCCACCCACCTGAGGAAGGCCGTGAGGTCGGGGTGCTGCCCCTCGCCCGGGGGCGCCAGCAGCGGCGAGCGCAGCAGCGCGTACACCAGGCGGGGCAGCGGGGCCAGCAGGGGGGCCTGCGTGAAGTGCAGGTCGGCCTGGGGGGCAGGGGTGAGGGAGGGGGCCAGGTGTTGGCAACTGGATGTTGTGGGAGTGAGCAGGCGGAGCCGTGGCCAGTGTTGAGGAGAGGCACCTGCGTGAAATTCAGGTTTGGCCTGCGGGGGACACTGGTGGTTGTGGTACCGTAGTGGTTGGGGGGTTCAGGGTGGGGATACTTGGTTCGGCGGGGCAAAGGAGCTCGCAAGGCGCCTGCGTAAAATGCAGGTCCACCTGGGGGCTGGTGGTGGTGCGAGGCTCGCGGATGCCAGGGCAACAGACCCGCAGGCTTAGTGAGCTCCTGCGCATGCTGTGGGTCCACCTGGGGCCGTTTGGAACTGCGCAAGTGAGGCGGAAGCTTCCCAATTCAGGTGAAAGGGGCAGTCGGGCGAGTGCGGCGGAACCTTTCCAGCCCAGGCGAATGAGGCAGTCGTGCCCGTGCCAACACCATTTTGCAACCATGTCTCTACAGGCCGCCTCCCCTTCCTGAAGCAGCGCCCCAGCCCTGACCCCGACCTGCACCTACCGGCACCGTGGCCAGCTGCTGCGGGTCCATGGCTGCGTGCACGTTCCTGCGGGGGAGGGGGGAGCAAGGGATAGCAGGACCGCCGTTCGGGCACAGACTAGGGGCACAGGTGAAGCCAGACAGGGACGGAGTAGGCCATAACCCCGTGAGGGCGCGGGTTACTCAGCAGGTATGGCCGGCGCATGGCTCCTCGCTCTGACCAGGACCTGCACAAGCCCTGCCTACGCACGCCGCTGCCGCCGCCCCAGGTGGCCCCCTCCATCCCAGCCCCAGCGTGTTCGTGATTGCCTGATGCCGTACACGGTTTGTCCGCGTTCTACGCCATACCGTCCCCCCACCTGTGGTAGTTGATGGCCAGGATGACCAGCCAGTCGCGCAGCAGCAGCCGAGCCTCATGCGGGCCCTGCGGGTGGTGTGGGCAAGGAAATGGGGCCGCACGTGAGGGTGGGGGTAGCTTGTGGGAATGGAGGGAGGGCTGGCGGGCACTTCCGCGTCACGATACGGTACCCTGGGTTAGCATGGACGCAGAGGCCCGCCCCTTGCGCCGAACCCACCCCCACCTGCGCTTGTAGCCCGCACAACACAACTGCACGGCACCAACTACGACTTCACGGCTTTGTGTTTACCCGGGTTAATTTTTAGCCCGCCGAATGCTACCCGCCGGCCCCTCACCCGCCCGCCCCGCGGCGCCCAGTTCCCAGCTGCGCCTCCGCCCGCCGCATGATTGTGTGCACGCATGCCCTGTGATGACGCTCGTCGACGCACTCACCCCGCCCCGCCCCGCTGGCATGCCCATCTCACCGGACCCCCGAGCCCACGCGTCGGCCCTTGGCTACACTCGCCGTCGGGCCCCCTGTCTAGCCCACCTGCGTCTCCGCCGCGCGCATGATCTTGTGCATGAGCAGTGTGACCACCGCGTCGGAGTTGGCGTGTGCGTACACGTCGGCAACCGTTGCCGCGGTCATGACCTGGAGGGGTGGGGGTAAGAGCATGTCAGTGCCAAGGAGTGAAGGGCTGACCACGGGTGCACTGCGCTTACACGCCGGCCACCGGGGCAGCGGCCAGAACGTAGAGGGGTGCGGATGGCGAATGTAAGGGGCGCGTGTGAAGGGGATGCGTAAGGGATGTGTGTAAGGAGGGCAGCCATCAGGACACGGCCGGCTTGTTGACCAAGTGGATGTGGCGGCGGTCATGGAGGGCATGGAGGGTGGGGCCAAGGGGATGTGCGTCAGGGCCTGAAGGCAGTGGCGGCCGGCATTGCTTGGCGGGCTCGAGGCAGCGGCCACTATCGTGTCGAGTTTGGTGAGGGCACGCGAGAGGGACGCAAGGGCCTGGTGGATAGGACAGGAAAGTCAAGCGGCTCATGCCGTAGCAGGCGGCTAAACAATCTCCCGTGGACCCGTAAAAAGCACGCCGTCAGCGCGCCCGTAAGCCTGTGAAGGGCGCCGCTCCCCGCAGCCCCACCCCCAGCCCCCACGCTCCCTCCAGGCCCCCACCCACCCGGTACGTGGCCACCCTTAGCCGCCGCTGCAGCCAGTACCGCCGCCCGTCGCCCTCGCCCTCCGCCTTGCCGCCCTCGCCCGCAGACCCTGCGGCCCCGCCAGCCGCCGGCCCTGGACCCGCGCCGTTGGCCGCTTTGCCGTTGGGCCCCTGCCCTTGGCCCTGGCCCTGGTGCCCCCCCGGGGCCGCCTGGGGCTTCTCGCATACCAGGGTGGTGTACTGGAAGGCCACCTGCGGGAAGGAAGCGAGGGGTGCCGGGGTCACGTGTAAGCAGGTGGACCGTTTAGGCATGCTCTCACATCCACAAGCCACGTGGTAGTCGGGCGGGCATACTAGATGGGCGCACCGTGCGCAGGGTCTAAGACGCACCCGCTCTAGCCCGAAGCGCTGCAGCAGGTCCCTTCGAACCCTAAAGTGCCCACCTGTAGCGTTGGGGGCAGAGAGGTGGAGGCCCCAGCGAAGCCTGCAGGCGCCGAGAAGTCGAAATCCACTGCGGGATGGCGGAGGGTGAAAGTCAAGATCTGGCTCCAGTCCATAGAACCATACAGTCGTGCTTAACGTGTTCCTTGTACAAACTACGGAGCCCCCCTTACCCGCGAATGCGTCGCTGGGGTCTGCCGCCACCACGTGGTGCAGGTCGGGTATGGCGGGGTCTGGCAGCAGGCGGCCGTAGTGGCGCACCGCTTTGAAGTGCGGCGTGGTGCGCACGCGCAGGATGGCGGCCGTGGCGCAGGGGGAGCCCAGGCGCAGGTACACGTCCTGGGGAGGTGGGGGGTGGAGGTCGACCAATGGTGTCATAGGGTATAGTTGCAGCGGCATGTGGGGACGTTTGCACTTTCTCACGTGCCCTTCCCGTCGCGCTTCACGCGGAATGCCTCGCCCCACCTGCGGCATGGGGCTGTTGTACACCACGCAGTACAGGTGCATCGCATCCCCCTGCCTCTCCACAATGCTAGCACACCCACCCAGGACCCCCCACCCAACCCCACCCCCTACCTGCGGCATGGCGCTGTCGTCCACGGCCGGGTACAGGTACACAGCCAACCCCTCCCACCCCACCATGGCAACACAGGACCCCCTCCCCCACCCTCCACCTCACCCCACCCCCTACCTGCGGCATGGCGCTGTCGTCCACGGCCGGGTACAGGTACACCGCCCCGCCCGTTGCCGCGCACAGCGGCTGCAGGTGCCTGAGGCCCAGCGCGCCGGGGCACACCGCGAACAGGTCCACGCACACGCCCAGGGACGCGCACGCGGCAGCAGCCTGGATCAAGGGATATGCACGCGGGGTACGGTCAGTGAGGGTGTCTTCGTGTTATTGTGGTTCTGAAACACCGGGCACAGGAGAGCCAAAGTGGCAAAGCGCACACACCCAGCGAGGCGCAGGTGGCGGCGGCCTGGGGAAGCAGGGAGGAGCATGGGGCGACACCGCCTGGGTGGGCTGGTGGGTGGGGAGAAAGGCATGTCCCACGCTGCGCGGCCTCGCAGTGGTGGCGCTTTCCGTAGAGCCGAACACGGCCACCCAAAACACGCCGCCACCGTTATGCCAAGCATCAGCATGCGATGCCGAGCTGTGCTGACACATGAGGGGGAACAATGTCCCCACGCCCCACCTGCTCGTAGAACTCCACCGAGGTGGAGGGCACATCCTGTAGCCACGCGTCGGGGTCGGGCGAGGGCAGGGGGCCGGAGCCGGGGCCGTCGGTTGCGGGCGGCGCGGCGGCGGCGGCCTGGCGGCGGCGGCGCGGGTTGATGAGGCGGCCGATGCCGTAGTCGGGGACACCTGGGGCGGCACGGTGGTCGTGGTCATGGACGTCAAACACAGGCCGTCAAAACCCGCATCACCTCACATGCTGCAACCATGCGCACAACAGCAAATCCCGCCACGACTTGTTCCCGCCACACGGCCTTGTGCGGCCGTCCCCAGTTCCCCCCTTACCCAGCCCGGTTGATAATTATACCCTCATCCGCCAGGAAGGTGAACAGCTTTTCGTGGCGCTGCCCGCCACATAACAACAGGCACCTTGTTGTACATCACGTGCCGTCCTTTGCTCGTTGTATGCCGCTACTCTCTCCCATGCTCACCCGCCAAGAAGTTGAGCAGCTTGATGGGGCTCTGGTTATGCGGCAGGTGGTCGGCGCCCACCACGGAGGCGCTGGTGGCCAGGCCGGGGGCCTGCACACACACAGGGGAGGACGTAAATGTAGGCAATGTGAACCGATAAGGGCATGCACGGACGGTTTTGGTGAAACCATTCTAATGCAGGTGTAATCGGGCCTGTTGCGCATGAAGGCAAGCGGAAGCGTCTTCTGCACTCACATGCGGTCATGCGACACTCCCGCCCTCCCCACACCGATTTGCCGCCCTGCGGTCACCCTTAGGGCCTGCTGTTGCCTCCTGTGCTGGGACCCTGGCGGTGCCCCGGGCGCCGCGAAGGGGCACAGATGCTCCACCGTTCCTTCACCACGCAACGCGCCACCCAAGTCCAGTGCCTCCTCCTCCCCCTTTCCCACGTACCCTCACCTGCTGCGCAACGAAGGGCGGCCCCTGCAGCACCTTGAGGTAGTCCAACACCGCCAGCAGCGCAGGGCCCAGGCCACGGCTGCCGCCAGCCGCCGCCGAGGACCCCCCTGGGCCGCCGGCGGCAGCGGCCCCGGGAGCGGCAGGCCCTGAAGCGGCCCCGGGGGGCAGGCGCTGCATGGCGCCCTCTGGGGAGGGGGCGGCGGGGCCGGAGGGGCCAGAGGCGCCGCCGTCTGGGCAGCCCTGCGAGGGCAGGTGGGAAATGCCGGTGCATGGGCGATAGATGGAGAGAGGGAAGACGGCAATGGGGAGAGGAATGGCGGGGGCGGTAGTGTTCTAGGGGGCATGTGCGGACCACATCCGATGCGCCTTGCCATGCAACGTGCTAGTGCAGCGGGTCTGCCCTGGGTTTAGCCCTTTGCCAACCGCCCTCCGCCCCTGTTCCTACCGCCATTACCCCTGTCGCTGGCTCCCATTCCCTCGCCCCCCGCATCCCCTCCCTCCACCTCAACTACGTCGCTGCAGGTACCGTAACTACACGTATCGTTCTACAGCCCAGCCCCGCTCCCACCTCGGCCAGCATCTGCTCCTCCAGCGCCCAGGTGATGGCCCCCTGGCCCCGTCCACCACCTCCTCTCGAGCGCCCTCCCAAGAACCCAACAACAACACCCATCCCACTCTTTCTCCCCACCCTTTACCTTACCTCCGCAAGCATCTGCTCCCCTAGCAATTGCACCTGGAACCTCGCGTACCTCCCCACGGGCGCACCACCGAAGACCAACAGGGTCGCCCCAAGTACCACCCTCCAAGCCCCATGTTCACCTGCCCCTTCCGCACGCCCATCTCTGCCAGTATCTGCTCCTCCCGCGCCCGTACTGCAGGTAACTGCCTGCATGGACCTCCTCGCACCTTCCCCCGCCAGCCACGCTGATTCGCAGACACTGTCTGTCCTCCAAACCCCCACCCCTCATCCAACCCACCTCTGCCAGCATCTGCTCCTCCAGCGCCCGCGTGATGGCCCCCTTGTACCTCCCCACGGGCGCCAGCAGGCAGCCCAACGGCAGCACCTCGGCCAGCGGGCAGCCCACCGCTCCTCCCCCGCCCTGCTGCCCCCCTGCTGCGGGGCCCCCCGCCGACATGCCCAGGATGCTGCGCGCCTGCTGCTGCTCCAGCAGCTGCACGTAGCGCACGCAGGGCTCCTCGCCGCGCACGTCGTGCAGGCCGATCTGGTGTTGGAGGGGCGATAGGGGCGGAGGGGTGGGCGGGAGGGACCGCAGACAAGGTTAGGCGTTGGGGGCGTGGGAGCAGGGACCTTGGTGAGGGTCATCCTCCATGGTGCGATGGAGGATTGGTCATCCTCCTTACCTGCTTACTGTATTGATATGCAGTAAGTAGGCTTTGCGACGTGCCGCAGCGCCGTTTGACTGTTCGGCCGACACCCACAGCACCCACTCGCCCACCCACCCCACCCTGCCCTGCTTGTTGCGTGCTTGATAAGCGCAACCTGCGTCACTGGCGGCAGCGGTGTCTCACCTTCCCCCTTGTTTCTTCCTTGCCGACGCCTGCGCCTAACCTCCCGCCCCCTCACCCTGTTGCTGAAGGTGATGAGCGCGAAGCGTGTCACCGGCGGCAGCGCCTCCAGCGCCGCCTCCAGGCTGCTGCGCACCAGCTCCAGGAACTCCTCGCCGCCGCTAACGTCCACCAGTGCAACAACCACCGGCGCGGGGCCGGACACGTAGCCCTGGTGGTTGAGGGTGAGGCGGGCGCAGCGAAGCAATGCTGGCTTGTAGGTTTGGTGCGGGCTAGCCTAGCATCGCAAGCATGCCGTCCCGTTGCCTGTGTCCCCGACCTACCCTCGTCGCTCCGCTCAATCTTTTCGCCCTTCGCGACTCGCGGCCGCGCAACCCTCGAGGCTCTGTGTCAGGTCCCGGCCCCCTGATACCTAACGCTTAACACCCTGATACCTCCCTAGCCGCGGGTACTTAAAAGAGTCCTGCCAGCCCCGCCAGACGTAAGAGACGAGCACCAGGGCACGTGTGTTTGAGGAGCCCACGCACCGGGTCCCTGGGCGGCAGGCTGACGGCTATGGGCTCCTCCGCCAGCGCCTCAAACACGTCGTGGGACACCTCGGGAAGGAGCTGCAGCGCCGCGGGGTCCAGCCGGTAGCTGGTCGGGCACGGGTTGGAACCGAAGGGGAGGCCAGAAGATATGAGAGGGGTTGGCATCGGGCGTGGAATCAGCCCAGCTGAAAGGGTCGGCGGCAGCAGCGCCGCTAGGTTAGCAGGTAGAGTCAAATCATGGGCAGTACGGAGGAGAGGGGCGCTGGGCAGGCCGAGTGGGATGGGCAGGGGCAGGGACTGAGGGGTCATTGCGCGCTCAGTCGTGCACAGCTCGCCTGCTGCTACTGTATGTGGGGGCGCGCTGCGGCACTCACCGCCTGAGTTGCTGCGGCCGCAGCGCGTTGTGCTTGTTGCACAGCGAGCACACCCATCCCGCTGCGTCGAAGGAGCAGTAGCAGTTGATGTACCTGGCGCCAAACAGCAAACGAGGAGGGTTAAGTTGCTAGTGGGTTCCAACAACGTAGCTCCAGTCTCATGCGTGGTAGCCCTTCAGCACTAAACCCGTCCGTTCAGCCACGATGTTAAGGCACACCGCCCTCACGTGACATGGGTGATAAGCCACCGTTGTGCTCACACTGCCGTGCATGACCTTCAATCTGCAAGCCATATCACTTCATGTCCCCCACATGTGCTGCACCCCATGCGAAGCCGCCTATGGGTTCGGCGTGCGGGCGGTGTTCGCAGGGACCCACGAGTAGCAGCTGGAGCAGCGGGCCACGGCATCGCTGCGCACGCCGGCGTCATTTGGGGCGGCCTCCTTGTCCCCCAGCCGCGCGTACGGCTGAAGCACGGCGCTGAAGGGCAGGCCACACTGCTCTTTGAGGCGGCCTGCGGAAGCGTGGTATCTCAGCGTCAGGCTACTGGGCAGCTGGACCAGCTGTCGACGCGGGCTGGACAGCGGGGTGCACACAAACTTGCGCTCCGACAGCCGGGGTTGGGTTTGCATCCAGCCCACCGCTGATCCATCGCACCGTTTATGGGAAACCGTCTGAGAGTAAATTCCACCTTCATCCTGGCAGCAACGCCTGAAGGACCGCCCTGGCGATCAGTATGCCTGTTGCGACCAAACGACCTAGCCTCCTGGGCCACGCTATGTCGCAAGTAATTCTCTTATCATTTTCAGTTTATGCAAGATCTAGCGTTTAGAGTCTCGTAAACCGAGTAGTGACAGGTACAACCGTAGAACCGGGGTCTGCCTCTTTGCTCTATCGTAATTCGATGCACACTCAAACGAAAAAGGAATCTTACGCTTACATGTCTACTACGCACTTGCCTGCGCCTGCCTGGCGTTTAGCACATCTGCATCGTAACGAGCCCATGCGCTGCGGTTAGCGAGGTGGGCTTTCAAGGAGAGCTCCCTACACGGAGTGTCCGTTCCACACAAGCTTGCTAAGCTTCGCTCTTCTGGCAGCAAAAGCACACCTTTTCAGCCGCAGAACACCTTTTCAGCCTTCCCAGTCACAGTAAGCCAGGCTTTTTCGTGTACCTCAAGCACACTAGGCGTTACTAGGCAAACCTTGCCAAGATGGGACTGTGGAAGCGTGTGAAGGAGAGGGTGAGTTGCCAAGCTGGTGGAGCTCTGAGCGTGTACCCTGGCCCCGCATGCGTAACAGGGCTGCCTCGCCTTGACGGGCGGCCGCGTTAGTGATGTCGCAATGGCTGTAACATCCTTCAGTCACTATTCACACGAGGATGCTGAGCTCTTCCGCTGTTTCGGCCGCTTGCTCGCAGACCAAGCAATCTTTCGGCGTCAAGGCGACGAATGGCGATTGGAAGCCAACTTCCAATGCTAGGAACGTGGCCATGATTGAGGAGGCGAAGAAGTTCTCAAAGCAGCTGAAGACTCTCTACAGAGAGCTGAAACACCTTGAGGGCACCATCGGAGGTGCGCTTTGGGGCACGCTTGGCGCATCAAAAGGGTCTGTTTGTATTAGCCATACCGTTTGGTCGCGCCTCGATACGTCGATCTGGGCGACTGAGGTTTGGACAGAAAGCTGACTGCGTTGGGGTTCGACACCTAGGAAGCTGCGAATTCAACGCTGCATATCCCGCATATTTCATGGTTCATTTTACACTTCATATTATTCGTTTCTAAAAAGCGATCCTGGCTGCTCCTTCACACTTCCAGTGAAACACCCCAGCAACCCCACTCCACGTGCGACGTTCGACCTCTAGTCGCGATTCCTGGCACCACCACCACCACCACCACCACTTGCCCTCCAGCCCCCGTTCACTTTCCCATCGCCCCTCTTGCCCAACAGTGTCCAGCCTTCCTCAACAACTCGCAGTCATACCACCCCCCTGTCCTCCTACACACTCGCTTCTACCAGGTGCTCGCGCTGCGGCGTTGCGCTCTTTGCCCTACCATCCAACACCCACGACGCCTTCCCCCCTGCATCCCCATCTGGGTCGCACCTTTTAACGAACGAACGACCCTGCTCCATTCGACACACCACTCCTCCCACCTTCCTCCAATCTCCGAGCTTAACCCACCCGCCCGCCAATCTCGCGGCCCCCGCCCCACCCCCACCCTGCAGGCAGCATGACGGTGTTCCAGCAGGTGCTCAACTCGCCGCTGCCCCGCGCGTACGAGATCACGGACAAGGGCCCCGTGCCCATGGCCAAGGAGAGCGTGCCTGTTGGTGCTGGCGTGGCCTTCGACGTCCTGACGGCCGCCACCGCCGACCTCAAGACGCGCCTGCAGCAGGAGGTACTGCACCCCCTGGACCAGTGGCAGGCCGCCTACCGCAGCATCAAGGTGGGGCAGGCAGTATTCTGCGAAGCAAAATGACTTATGACATTGTGCATGGCCGCGGAGGTTGTGTTTCGGTCGTAAGGGCTTGAGAGGGGTGCGTTCGGGCATGAAGATGATGAAGGTGCGGTAAAGTGGTTCAGTGTGCCAGGGGCAGTTGCATTCGTGAGGCGGAGGCCCTTGGGGTGGGCGGAAACTGAGGAAGGACGGCAGGTGGTGCTGTTCTAGCGGCAGGCTGGGGACAGGAGCATTTAGGGGGCGGGTGGGTGCCCACACGGGGGTTGCAGGGGCAGGGGGCGTCGAGTCAGCCTGGCGGTGTGTGCGCTAAAATGCTGTGAATGTGCACTGCAAAACGAGGAGGATTGTTGCAACTCACTCCCCCAGGTGCGCAACGAGAAGTGCGAGGAGCTGCGCCTGGAGCTGGACGCCAAGAGGCGCGAGGCGGCGTCCATGGCGGGTGAGGATGGGGGCAAGGATAAAACAACGTGATGGTAGGAAAGAGAAAACCGGGTTTGGCCAGGCTAAGACTTGAAGCGGACAAGGGAGGAGCCAAGAGGCGGGGGCCGTCGTCCACGGCGGTTAAGGAAGGGGGCACACGGGGGGCGTACGGGCGTTAAAGTCGGCGTTTGTGGTGGGTGACAGGGTGTGTGGAAAGGGAAAGGGGGCAGGGGTATGACTTCTTGATGGCGTGGAGTGTGGAGCCTTGAGCCCGGCCCAAGGCCTGTAGGCATTGACATGATGGTCCCTGCCGCGCAGTGACGCTGAACAAGCAGAAGACGCGTGTGGCCGCCAACGCCGCCGCCGCCGAGGCCGCCGCCAACGCCGCCGCCAACGTGGAGGGCTCGCCCAACAAGTTCGAGGACCAGGAGTTCAAGCTGCAGAAGGAGGAGGACAAGGTCACGCGTGAGTCGAGCAGCCGGGGCTTGCGTTGGATGTGTTGCGGGTATCTCGTAACAGTAACAGCAGCAGCAGCAACAGCAGCAGCAACAGCACTCTTGGAGGCAGGATTAGCCGGGGGTGGCAAAGGGCGCGGAGAAGTTGTGGTCGCGTGCACGGCCGCCGTACCATGCGTGTTGAGGACCGGTTGTGCGTATGGAGTCGCGCGGGGGCGGGCTTTGCGCTGCTCTCCAAAGCCTTGGCCTCTCCCCGCACCTCGATGCCAGATCCCCATCTCCTACCGTACTCCGTTCCATTCCCATGTTTTGTGTGCTCCCCCCAGGCCTGAGCCAGCGCTACAAGGACATTGAGGGCGAGGTGTTCAACGCGCTGCTCACCCTCATCACGGACACGCAGGTAGGGGGGTGTTGAGGATGCGGTGGGTTATGCAGGCTTAGTCACGCAGGTGGAGGGAGCTGTTGATGGTGCGGTGGGGTATGTGGGGGCCAAGCGAAACGGGAAGCCAGGACGATGGAGGCATGGGGGCTTCTGCCCTGGCCATGCGGCCCTGAGGGCAGGATATGGGGCACAGGGCCGACCGGCTTGCGGCCTGACAGGGGAGCCCCCGCGCTGCTGCCCTCCTGCTGCAGGTGCTCAAGCAGTACGCTGCCACCGCGCTGGTGGTGTACCAGGTGGGCCGGGTTTTTGGGCTGTGGCAACGTACGTGCAACTTGGCTGGGTCTGTGCTGCTGCGCTCAAGGACTTCTAGGGCTCAGGGAGAGCGTCTATGCGCAATGCAGAACCGCAGTAGGGCCATACCGTATTAGTGCGCCGTACCCGGGCTGGCGGCCCGGCATGTCGAGCCGAGTGCAGGAAACGATGAGCCAGGAGGTTTTCGGGGCCGCAACCTAGGAGAGCGACAGTACGGTGCCATGTTGCCCGCCGTCCCGCAGAACGTCTGCAACCAGGTGTACGGCGTACAGCCGCTCCCTGTACCGCACTTCGCACTACACGCGTCCTCACACCTTCCCTCCCTCACTCCGCCCCGCAGAACGCCTTCACCCAGGCGTACGGCGCCTTCCCGGAGGGCGGCGCCGCCGGCCACGTGTACGCCATCCAGGGCAGCCCCCCGCCCGCCATCCAGTCGTCCCCCTCCAGGAACGTCATGCTGTCGTCCGGGGGCTCGCCGCTGCCAGGTGGGAGCACCGCCTGGGGTTGGAAACACGGGGAAGCGAGGGGCGTGGCGTGAGAGAGAAACCTGAAAGCGTAGAGGGGGGAGGGACGCCGATGGGAAGCACAGGGGGTCCTCACATGGCAGGGCAGCATGCATGTCCATCCGCCGTCACCACGTCCCCACGCACACGCCTCCTTGTACCGCTCCGTGCCTTCCCCCCGCTGCCCCAGCGCTCCCTTCCATCCCTCCGCCCAGTAACCTGTGCTCCCCCCTCCCCGCCCCCCGCAGACGTGCACAAGGGCTCCCCTGGCAGCGTGGGCGGCACCCTGCCGCCCTCCACCGTCTCGTACCCGGCCGGCATGTCGCCGCTCACCCCGCCGCCCATCACCCCCGACGGGCCCGTGGCGCCCCCGGCCCCCGGCGCGCCGCCGCCGGTGCCCGAGTGGTACAGCGAGGCGCGCAAGAACGCCAAGCCAACCAACCTGGACAGCGACGACGACTAAGTCAAAGGAGGTGTGAAGCAGGAGGGGGCAGTGGTGGTTGTGGTGGTTGGACGGTCACCGTTTCGTACGGCGGTTGCCAGGGTGGGGTGTCCGTGAGGGGGAGCAGGCGTGGGGACACGCGTGAGGACGGTGAGGGGTGCGTCCCAAGGAGGTTGGGCGTATGGGTGTGACGGACGGTTGAGTCCAAGTGCGCAGTGCCGGCTGCGGACTTGGCAGTGTGATGGAGGTTGGGCGGTGGAGTGGATGCTCGGGGAAAGGGAGTTCGGTTTGGATGACGGCTCCGCGGGGGTGCGTGATGGCGGTGTGCGGGCGTGATCGTTTGGTACTGTTCGTTTGAGGATGCCGTGTGCTCTTTACGCAGGGTGAGGCGTTATCCTGCAAAAGGGTAGTTGGAACTGCCTGCAACAAACGTCGTGCGAGATTGATAGCGAACGGGGGAGGCCTGCCCGCTGCGGGTGTGCATGGTGTGTGTCTCACAGCGCCTCGCGGCGTGCCGTGTCGTCACGGCTGCCGGTGCATGTGGACCAGCTTCCGGGGGGTGTACAATTACAACATGGGAGTCTTTCCTCTTCACGTGATTATGCTTGCTTAGTCGTTCAATGTGCCTGGCTTGCGCCTTTCTATGTATGGCACTGGTCGTGCTGGCTTGAGGTACCAGCCGGGGGTGTGACGCGGTGTGCGGTGGGTGTGGACAGCGATTGGGCAGAAGATGGGCGATTTCTGTCAAGTGCCAAGCGTGGACGTACTTTCAGTACAGCCAGCAGGATGTTGCTGTAACGAGGGGCGGGGGCAACCAGGCGGATGTGCGCGCCGGGGCCGACGACCCAGGGACTGTGGGGCTGCGTGCTGGGTTTGCCGTGATGCGCACGAGGGTGCGCCTTGCGTACCGGTAGTATGCTGTAATTATGGATCTGGCCACATGCGGTGTTCGGCACCTAGCCGGGTTGCGCTGCTCGCTGTCTATTGGCCAGAGCTCTGCTTGGGAGCCTGCCGCTTACCCAGCCCCAATCTTCTGTGGCATGCCAAGAGGCCGAATGGTCGTCGTCCCCACGGGCGTTCCCATACGTGCATATCTTCAGGACAACTGCCGTAAGCACGACGACCTGCACCACTGCTGATAGCCGAGCGGCTGATTACGCTATGGGACATAGGCCGCACCAACGTATGCCGGCCCGCGTCAACGCTTCGGCTCAGTCTGCGACGGCCTGTGCAGTGCTCCACAACCTACGTGCAGCCCCTCAGTACGGATGTGCTCAACTGAGCTATCATGCAGAAGACTCCTTCTCAACCAGGTGGTCGTACCACACCGAACCTACGTCCATTCAGAAAGGGCGGTGCACGACAATCAGTGAACACGTGATGGTTCTGGCTTGGGTGAGGAGGGGTGAGTCTCGTCTCGGTTGCTCACTGTAGAACGTGCCCCCGGCCCACGTTGGAAGAGCCCTGTAGACCAAGCGATGCCCTTTCAGTGGGAGAGCCTTCTTGAGGCCCGTATATGCGGGCAGCGTGGCAGCCGTGCCCTGCATCTATCAGCCTTCCACCTCACGTTACGACAGCGGATGCCGATGTGGTGTTAGCGGCTGGTTGCCTAGGGTTCGCCCGTCAAGGTGCCCATGGCTGCAGGCTATGGTGCACCGGATCGCCGGGTGCTCGTCCCTTGGCCCGTCCACTGCGGCTAACCAGGGCAAACAGCAACAGCGGGACGGCAAGGGGATGGCAAGGGCGGGCGACAGCCTGCCCCTTAAAGCCCTGGCAAGGCAGTGCAACGCGGGCCCGAAGCCACGGAACTCCCCAAGCATACAACACTCCACAGATACCCGAGGGTGTCTGAACTGGTCCACGCTGCAAGGAAACGAGGGTAACTGGTTGGGAGTCCGCTGGCAAATGCCTCTGTAGGGCCTATGCCACCACGTACCACATGGTAGGCCAAACTCTCTGTCCCGCCCGGACAGAACACCCAGCCTGCAGTCCTGCACTAACCCCCTGGCGACAGCGTGGATCCTTAATGCCACGTGTTGCCACCTCAGCGAGGGGTACCTCCCTGTTGCAGCCATGCCTCCCCGACCCCATGCACTGCACGCGTGAGGCTGCCCACACACGCACTGACTGACGCGGAACGTGGTGCAGGTACTGTGTTGCACTTAGGTAGAACCAAAGGGGGTACAGTATGGAAGGCCGCGGTGGCAGGTCAGGGCAGGTGGGTGTCGGCCCACAGTGGAAGCGGCAACGGGGCCAATCCCCGTGCACTCCTCAGCGGCTGGGGACTCAGGACTCATAGCAGCTAGTTTGCTCGTCAGGCACGATGGCTGCGCGACACCAATCGGTTGCCTACAGGAAGCCCGGGGGCTTCTATGCCCTAGCGAATCGCAATTGTGGCCTTACGCCATGTCGCTGTAGACCGAATACAGAAAACGCAGTGTGCACTAATAGAACATGATTTGTTCTTCACATACAGTTGACAATAAACGGCCAGTTTCGCAGGCTCCCTCCAGTAAGGCGTTCCGGCAAGTCAACGACGTGCGTTAGGGTCATCGTAGATCTAGCGACTGCCGTGTCGCTTTCAGTGCATACGTCAAAGTATTTCTCATCAATGCGTGCTTATCTGTCAGTCTTTACAACAGTCTTAGTGCCTACGTGGGCCGCCAGGCTTCCCGCGCACGCAACCCTGAACCCTTTCACATTCTAATTCGTATTTGTGTTGATTTCTTTTCGGCTTTTACAATGATGTGTTCCCGGTAAGTTGTCCCGAGATAGCGGGATGGGCGCCAAGGAAATCGGCCGTACATGCCGCCTTTAGGATAAAAGGCAAAAGGGTCTCGGAATCAGCATACTTCCTGACTGTCGCTCTCTTTCATGTTGATTTCCAGGTCTCCCGGTCTGGTCTGTGTCTCCCGGCGCATTGGGGCTGTCCCCTCGGTAGTTGCGCGTTCCCGTGTGCTCAGCACCAAGGCGTCTGCCTCTGGTTCTCCCGCCACCGACAAGATGTCGACCAAGCTGTATGTGAGTGATTTCAGGCTTTACGGAACCTCGGTTTCGTCGCAGCACCAAGGGGCTCCGTGTCGGATCGGCTTGTCTCGCGGCCGCCTTTGCCCCTTTTCTCCCTGCCCATATCCCACCGTGACCCTCCACCGACAACCCTATGTGTATCGTATACATCAGGTGGGCAACCTCTCGTGGGAGACCCGCGCCGATGACCTGACCGGCCTCTTCTCCAAGTATGGCACCGTCGAGGATGCCTTCGTCGCCACCGACCGCGAGACCGGCCGCTCTCGTGGCTTCGGCTTCGTGACCCTCGAGACCAACGCTGCCAAGAGCGCCTGCGCCGAGTGCGATGGCACTGAGTTCATGGGCCGGTGAGCACCTTGTGCCCTTTCGGAGTCGCGCGGCTCGGCCGAACCGATACCGCTTGTCGATGGCCAGTCCTTGTAGTTCATAGTTGTTCATTCAATAACCACTCCATGGGTAGTTGGCATCTCGTGTTGACTGCTGGTTTGGACAGGATCTACATGTCCGTCGCTTTTGCAATGATCCCTTGCTCACTGCCATTATGCCCTCTTCCTTGTTATTGCAGGACTATTCGCGTTAACGAGGCCACTCCTCTGGGCGAGCGTCCCCCAGGTACGCAGATACCTAAGTATCTCGACGCCATTCATATCTCGCGGTACCTAGCCTACCGATAAAGTGCTAGCGTTCTACGCTGCGACGAATGTTGTGACCATAGTGCTTATTGTGTTGATCTGGACGTTGCCTTCATTCAAACTTGACGTGTCCTTTGCTTGCTTTCCCCAGGTGGCCGTGGCGGTGGCCGCGGCTACGGCGGCCGTGGTGGCGGCCGTGGCTACGGCGGTGACGGCGGCGGCTACGGTGGCGGCGGCTACGGTGGCGGCCGCGGTGGTGGCGGCTACGGCGGTGACGGCGGTAGGTGGTAATAAGGTGGGGATGGGGTATGTGTCTGGGATACGTGTGTTGGGGTTGACTACTCTGTTGCTGTGACTGTGCTGCAGACCTCTTCAGTCTTCTTGCATGCAGCTCACTGGGAATGCCTACACCTTCACCTCCGTCCTGTGCTCTGCTTTAGCCACACACAGCCTGCTTTGTTAGGTGTACCAACACCCTTAAGGTTTTGTCCTATGTTGTATCTCAACCAACAGCCTGCAATTGTACCACCAGCACGTGCCACGGCCCAGACTCTGGTGACTCTTCCACCCCCTGAGGCTCATCCTTCCCTTCCTCTCCCTGCCTCCCTCCCCCCTTCAGGCTACGGCGGCGGCCGCGGCGGCTACGGCGG
>VFQN01003219.1_pt1 | contig 23773 bp, 22 predicted proteins | sample 3512371 | NCBI WGS metagenome assembly VFQN01 (sample SAMN10412370, study PRJNA504923) | tailings metagenome | isolation source: Replicate 2 from Balatoc abandoned mine | place: Philippines: Itogon, Benguet | collected 2017-08-28
CTCTGCGGCGCGCGCGGATTCTCGAAGCTGAAATCCTTGATGTACTGGCCGTGCAGGGTGAGCGGCGCGGCGGGGCCCGCCTGGGCGGTCGTGCCGGAGGGCGGGGCGGACGGCGGAGGGGTGGTCGTCATGGCGCTCTTTCCAATCGTCTTGGACAAACGTTTGCTGCGGCGCGGCGGTACCATGCAGGGCTGCACTGCACAAGCCGCGGGCAGGACCCGGCGCCGGGCAATTGCCAAGAGACGGGGCAACGGAGAAGATGAATTTTCTGTTTCCCGTCTGCACCGGCATCCATGACTCGATCTTCTTCACGCCCCCTGATCGGTGTTTCCGCCTGCCTCAAGGAGAACGGTCGAGGCGGCTGGCATCACACGGTCGGTGAAAAATACGTCCAGGCAGCGCTCCGTGCCGCGGGCGGGCTGCCCGTCGTGATTCCCGCCATCGGCCCCGAGTTCGGCGACGATGAGGCCGGCTTCCTGGAGGCGATGGACCGCCTGCTCGACAGTCTCGACGGCGTGCTGCTGACCGGCAGCCCGTCCAACGTCGAGCCGCATCACTATGGCAAGGAGAGCCGCGAGGGCACGCTGCACGACCGCGCGCGCGACTCCACCACCCTGCCGCTGATCCGGCACGCGATCGACCGCGGTGTGCCGCTGTTCGCGATTTGCCGCGGCCTGCAGGAGGTCAATGTCGCGCTGGGCGGCTCGCTGCATCAGCATGTGCACGAGGTCGAGGGCCGGCGCGATCACCGTTCCCCGAAGTCGCCCGACATGGACGTGAACTATGCGCCGGCGCACGACATCGACGTGGCCGAAGGCGGCCTCCTGCACAGGCTCCTGGGCGAGCGTCGCGTGACCGTGAACTCGCTGCATGCGCAGGGCGTCGACGTGCTGGCGCCGCGGGCGCGCGTCGAGGCGACCTGCTGCGAGGACGGGCAGGTCGAGGCGCTGAGCGTGCCCGACGCGCCGGGCTTCGTGCTGGCGCTGCAATGGCACCCCGAATACAAGGCGCTCGAAAATCCGGTGTCGATGAAACTGTTCGATGCCTTTTCCGCCGCCTGCCGCGCCCGCATGGCGGCGCGGTCGGCACCGTTGCTGCGCGCCGCCGAATAGGCACGCCATGTCGACGCCGGCCACGGGCAACAACGCGCGTCGCGACTTCTACGAGCGCATCGGCGGCCTCTCGATGGCGCCGCTCTGGGAATCGCTGCACCAGCTCGTGCCGCCCCGGCCCGCGCCGAAGTACCAGCCCGCGCACTGGGACTACGACAGGGTGCGGCCGTTCCTGATGGAGTCGGGCTCGCTCATCACCGCGAAGGAAGCGGTGCGGCGGGTCCTGATCCTCGAAAATCCGGCGATGGCCGGCAGCGCTTGCATCACGCCGACGCTCTATGCCGGCCTGCAACTCATCCTGCCGGGAGAGGTCGCGCCCAGCCATCGCCACACCCAGTCGGCGCTGCGCTTCATCGTCGAGGGCGAAGGCGCCTACACGGCGGTCGATGGCGAGCGCACGATCATGCACGAGGGCGACTTCGTCATCACGCCGACCTGGACCTGGCACGATCACGGCAACGATTCGTCGAAGCCGATGGTGTGGCTGGACGGGCTCGACATCCCGCTGGTCGCGATGTTCAACGCGGGCTTCGCCGAGAATGGCGAGACCGACGAGCAGGCCGTGACGACGCCGCAGGGCACGTCCGACGCGAGGTTCGCGAGCGGTCTCCTGCCGGTCGACTGGAAGCCGTCGCGGCAGACCTCGCCGATCTTCAACTATCCCTATGCGCGCACGCGCGAGGCGTTGCAGGGACTGGTCCGGGCCGGTGAACCCGATCCCTGCCACGGCTACAAGCTGCGCTACGTCAATCCGGCGAGCGGCGGCGCGCCGATCGCCACCATGGGCACCTTCATGCAGCTGCTGCCGAAGGGCTTCGCGACCGCGCCCTATCGCAGCACCGACGGCACGGTCTTCTCGGTGGTCGAAGGCGAGGGCGAGACCCGGATCGGCGACACGGTGATGCGCTGGAAGAAGCGCGACCATTTCGTGGCGCCGAGCTGGGCCATGGTCGAGCATCGGGCCGACAGTGACGCCGTGCTGTTCTCCTTCTCAGATCGTCCGATCCAGGAAAAGCTCGACCTGTGGCGCGAGGATCGCGGCGGCGAGTAGCGGCGTCAGGCCACCCGCTTCTTTTGTGCCGCGACGGAGCCCGCGCACTGGTCGGGCGGAAGCGGCCGCAGATGGGTGTCGTAGGCGTCCGCGAATTCGGCTTTGAAGGGCTGGCCGTCGCGCTGGTACATCGACACGAAGAGGGTGCAGGCGTCCGACTTGTAGCGCAGCACGCGGGCCGTGCCGTCCTTGCGGTCGAGTTGCGGGGCGCCGAACAGGGCGACGAGCTGTGCCTCGTCGAGGCCCTTGATGCGGTCGGCGGGGATCGGCGAGCCGGCATTGCGTGAACTGAAGACGCCCTTCTCCCCGGCGCCGAGCGAATAGTCCTGGGAGCCCCCCGTCTGGCAGCCGGCCAGCAGAAGGACGGCCGCGAGTGCCCCGAATGCGGATTTCATGATCTCATTCTAACGCGGCGTCGGCGGCCGGTTAAGGGGCGGCTTCAGCGACTGGGCGACGTGCACCATCATCGCCATGCCGAGCACAGGCACGATCAGGTTGAGGATCGGGATTGTCCCGAGGAAGACGATGAGGATGCCGGTGAGCCAGAGGGTCACGGCATTGGACTTGCGCCAGGCCCTGACCTCCGCCGGATCGCGCCGGCGCAGCGCGACCTGCTCGTAATACTCCCGTCCCGCCAGCCACCCGTTGACGCCATAGAACAGGACGGCACCCAGCCCGGCGACGAACAGGGCGACCACGTAGAAGGGCAGCATCACCAGGTTGATCGCAAGCAGCGCGAACAGGAACACGATGCCCGACCAGAGCCCGGTCCAGAGCGGAATGCCGCGGGCCGGGCCGAGCTGCGGATAGTGCTTTGCTTCGACGATGTCGGCGATCCGCTCCATGAAGACCGAGATGACGATGCCGAAGCTGGCCGGGAACAGCATCAGCGCCAGCACGGCAACCGCGCCGCCGCCCAGCCAGCGGATCGTCTCGTTCAGCCACGACCACTCGAAGGTCGCAAACGACTGCAGCGTCCACCAGGCCAGTACGCCCAGCGCGATCTGCAGCACCAGCGACAGCGCCAGCGACTGCCAGACGATGACGCGCAGCTTCGGGTCGCCGAGCTGCTGCACCGCCAGTTCGAAGGCACGGATCATGGGCGTCCCATCATGTGTGTGACATCAGGCCTGCGGGCCGACGACACCGGCGGCCTTCAGCTCGCCGATCTCCTTGGCCGAGAAACCGCGTTCGGACAGGATCTCGTCGGTATGCTCGCCGCGCCGGGCCGCAGGACCCCTGACGCCCTCCTTGGTGCGCGAGAAGCGCGGCGCGGCGGCGGGCTGCGCGAACCCGGCCACGTCGACATAGGCGTTGCGGGCCTTGGCATGGGGATGCTGCGCCGCTTCCTTCATGGTCAGCACCGGCGCGAAGCAGATGTCCGTGCCTTCCATGATCGCGCACCATTCGTCGCGCGTCTTGGTCTTGAAGATGGCGGTCAGCCGATCCTTGAGCTGACCCCATGCCTTGCGATCCATCTGGGCCGGCAGTGGTTCGTCCTTCAGGCCCGTCTTCTCCAGCAGCAGGGCATAGAACTGAGGCTCGATCGAACCGATCGATACATGCTTGCCGTCCCGGGTCTCGTAGGTGCCGTAGAAGTGGGCGCCGCCGTCCAGCAGGTTGCTCTCGCGCTCATCGGCGTTCCACAGTCCGGCGCCGGTCATGCCGTAGAGCGCGCCCAGCAGCAGCGCCGTACCGTCGACCATGGCGGCGTCGACCACCTGGCCCTTGCCGGAGCGCTGCGCCTCGAGCAGGCCGCATACCATGCCGAAGGCCAGCAACATGCCGCCGCCGCCGAAATCGCCCACGAGGTTGAGCGGCGGCACCGGCTTGTCCTTGCCGCCGATCGCGTGCAGGGCGCCGGTCAGCGCGATGTAGTTGATGTCGTGCCCCGCCGCCTTGGCGAGCGGTCCTTCCTGGCCCCAGCCCGTCATGCGGCCGTAGACCAGCTTCGGATTGCGCGCCAGGCAGACGTCGGGGCCGAGGCCCAGCCGCTCGGCGACGCCGGGACGGAACGGCTCGGTCATGCCGTCGGCCTTCTCGATCAGGCGCAGCACGACTTCGACGCCCGCCTTGCTCTGCAGGTCGACGGAAACCGAACGGCGGCTCCTGTTGTGGACCGCGAACTTGGGGTCGGCCAGCCGATCCATGACGTGTGCCTTTGTGCGGTCGACCCGGATCACGTCGGCGCCCATGTCGCCCAGCATCATCGAGCACATCGGGCCCGGACCGATTCCAGCCAGTTCGACGATCGTCAGTCCCGTGAGCGGACCCGCCATGATTTCCTCCTGCAGAATGAGCGTTCTTCTGTCGAACGCCGATGGTAGCCGAAGGGTTCGGCGTTACAAAACCCGTCACGCGGTCTAAAGTCCGCGCCGCGAGTGGGTCGGTCGGAGGAAACGGAATGGGGTTGGGCCGCATTGTCGCGTCGGCGGTGCTTGCGTTCGGCGTAACCGGTGGCACGTGGGCACAGCAGGCGGAAGCGCCGCCGCCCAAGGAGTATGGCCAGCAGTTCCTGGTGCCGGGTTCGTGGTTCCACGGCGTGCACGGGCTCGCCTTCAACAAGGACGACCAGCTCTTTGCCGGCTCGGTGATCGGCCAGACCCTCTACCGCGTGCAGGTCGATTCGGGCGAGGTCGACCGCGTGATCGATCCGCCGACCGGCATGGCCGACGACATTGCCTTCGCCGACGACGGCACGATGGCATGGACGGCGTTCCTGATCGGCAAGGTCTATGTCCGCAGGCCCAACGGCAAGACCATCGAGGTCGCCAACGGCATGAGCGGCCCCAATTCGCTCGCGTTCGGCAAGGACGGCCGGCTGTTCGTGTCCGAGGTTTTTCTCGGCGACGCGCTCTACGAGATCGACATCAAGAATGTCGACAAGCCCGACTTCAAGCCGCTGGCGCGCAACGAGCTGCGCCGCATCGCCGAGAAACTGGGCGGCCTCAACGGCTTCGAGGTCCACAAGGACGACGGCTTCCTCTACGGGCCGCTCTGGTTCAAGGGCGAGATCGTGAAGGTGAACCTGGAGACCGGCGCCGCCGAGGTGATCGCCTCCGGCTTCAAGACGCCGGCGGCCGCCAACATCGATCCGCAAAACCGCGACAACGTCTATGTCGTCGACACCGGGACGGGCGGCATCTGGAGCGTGAGCCTCACCAGCAAGGCCAAGAAGCTGGTCGCCTCGATGAAGCCCGGCCTCGACAATCTCGCCTTCGATTCGCGCGGCCGCCTGTTCGTCACCTCGATGACCGACAACGGCGTCTATCTGGTCGACAAGCATACCGGGGCGCACCGCACCATCGTCGAGGGCAAGCTCGCGGTTCCGACCGACCTCGCCGTCACCACCGAGGACGGCAAGGACACGGTGCACGTGGCGGACGTGTTCAGCTATCGAACGGTCGGCGGCACGAGCGGCGAGGTGACGGACGTGCTGCGCGTGCATGGCGAGACGCACGCCTATCCGATCGGCATCTCGATCGGCCCGAAGAACGTCCTGCTCACGAGCTGGTTCTCCAACACCGTCGAGAAGGTCGACCGCAAGACCGGCAAGCTCGTGGCGACGCTCGGCGAATTCGCCGCCCCGGTCGATGCGGTCGAGTTCGCCGACGGAACGATGTACGTGGCCGAGCTGGCGACCGGCAACCTCGTGAAGGTCAGTGCCGACGGCAAGGAGCGCAGCACCGTGATGAAGGAGCTGCGCGGGCCTGTTGCCATGGTCCATGGCGCCGGGCCGCTGATCTACATCACCGAGATTTCGGCCGGCGTCGTCACCGAGATCGACGTCGCCGCGGGCACGCGCAGGGTGGTGGCGGACAATCTCGCCGGTCCCGAGGGCATCGACCTCGGCCCGGACGGCAAGCTCTACGTCGCCGAGGTCGGCCAGAAGCGCGTCGTCTCGATCGACCCCGCGACCGGCGCGAAGACGGTGATCGCCTCCAACCTCGACATCGGCCTGGCCCCGTTTCCCGGTGGACCGCCGGCCCTGGTGCCGACCGGGGTCGCGGTCGGCCGTACCGGCATCGTCTATGTCAGCGCCGACATCCGGAACTCGCTCTACAAGTTGACGCCGCCCTAGTCGGCGCATTCCAGAGAGGCTGACATGGCCGGCATTCCGTTCATCAGGGACTTCAAGTTCGACTACGGCACGGCGATGGAAGTGACCCCGCTGATCCGGCGGGTCGTCGCGAACAATCCCAATCCCTTCACCTTCAAGGGCACGGGCACCTACATCATCGGCCACGGCAATGTCGCGGTCGTCGATCCCGGGCCCGACCAGCAGGAGCATATCGACGCCGTGCTGCGCGCGCTGCGCGGCGAGACGGTGACGCACATCCTGGTGACGCACACCCATATCGACCATGTGCCGGCGACGCCGGCGCTGGCCCGGGCGACCGGCGCCAAGGTCTACAGCTACGGGCCGCACCCGACGCCCGAAGGCGTGACCGCCGAGCAGGAGGGCGACTTCTCCTTCGCGCCCGACGTCAAGCTGAACGACGGCGATGTGATCCAGGGCGACGGCTGGAACGTCGAGGCCGTCCATACGCCCGGCCACATCTCCAACCATCTCTGCTTCGCGGTGAAGGAGGACAAGGCACTGCTCTCGGGCGACCACGTGATGGGCTGGTCGACGGCGGTGATCTCGCCGCCCGACGGCAACATGGCCGACTACTTCGCCTCGCTGCGCAAGCTGTTGCCGCGCGACGAGAGCCTCTACATCCCGACGCACGGCGCCGAGATCCGCGATCCCAATCCGTTCGTGCAGGCCTATATCGACCATCGGCTGGGCCGCGAGGCGCAGATCATCGCGCGCCTGAAGGACGGGCCGCAGACCATCCCGCAGATGGTCGCCAGGAACTACGCCGACACGCCGGTTCACCTTCATCCGGCCGCCGGGCGCTCGATGCTGGCCCACCTCGTCCAGATGGTGAAGGACGGACGGGTCAAGACCGAGGACGGGCGCGCCGCCATCGACAGCGTCTACCGGCTCTGACAGGCGGTCGAAAAGCCGATGCAGGGCAAATAAACGAAACAAACGAAATAAACGAATCATTCGAAGAGAGAGCGGCACCCCTCTGGAACAGGTATTCCGGTACCGCTACCGATCGATTTTGCTCGTCGGTGCCTGCAAAAAGCCCATTCCAACAACCTGCCAAGGGGAAACGACCAATGGACCTGAAGCTATCCGGCAAGACCGCGCTGATCACCGGCGGCAGCCGCGGCATCGGTTTCGCCTGCGCCATGGGCTTCGCAGCCGAGGGCTGCACCGTGCACATCGCCTCGCGGTCGAAGGAATCGCTGGAAGCGGCGAGGGACAGGATCCGCGCCCGCCACAACGTCCCGGTCGAAATTCACCCGGCCGACTTCTCGAGCGGCGACACGGCGCGCCGCGTCGTCGAGGCGGTCGGCCATGCCGACATCCTCGTGAACAATGCCGGAGCCATCCCGCAGGGCGACATCTTCGGCATGACCGAGCCGAAATGGCGCGAGGCCTGGGACCTCAAGGTGTTCGGCTACATCAACGCCACGCGCGCCATGCTGGAGAAGATGTACGCCCGCAAGGCCGGCGTCGTCGTGAACGTGATCGGGCTGGCCGGCGAGAGCTACAACTACGACTACGTCGCCGGCACGATGGGTAACGCCGGCATCATGGCCTTCACCCGGGCGGTGGGATCGAAGAGCGTCGATCACGGGGTGCGCGTGGTGGGAATCAATCCGCCGGCCACCCGCACGGACCGCATGCTCTCGAGGCTGCGCACTGTCGCCGAACAGAAGTTCGGCGATCCCGAACGCTGGCCCGAACTCACCACGCACCTGCCGTTCGGCCGGGCCGCCGAACCCGACGAGGTCGCCGACCTCGCCGTGTTCCTCGCTTCCGACCGCGCCAGCTACATCAGCGGCGTGGTGATGACCCTCGATGGCGGGCAGGCGGCCCGCCATTAGCGGGGCTGGGCTTGGCTCAGCCTAGTAGACCTGGCGCATCACCTGGGCGGCGAAGCCGTCGACGGCCGCCTTCTTCTGCGCCTCGCTCAGCTTTCGGTCGGCGGCGACGACCGGGCAGTAGGCGGTGACGAGATAGTTCACCACCTCGGCGCTCTCGACGCCGGGATAGCGAATGCGGAGATCGGCCGTCACCGAGGCGATGGCGTTCAGGGTGTCGCTGCTCGCAAGCTGCTTGCCGACCGCGGTCATCTGCGCCGGGGTTTCCTTCAGGATGCCGGGCTTGGTTGTCGGCTGCGGCTTGGGGCAGTCCAGCGCGAATGCGGGGAGGGCCGACGTTGCGACGAGCAGGGCGGTGGCGAGGGGGGCGAGGCGAAGCATGATCGGTCTCCGGTGATGAATTCCGGAAGAGCGAATAGCAAAACGCGCTTCAATAGTCCTCTGTTCAGACGCGGTGGATGCCAATACGGAACGGTGCCGTCTGCTGGGAGGAACTGAGTGAAATCCGGTCCCCGACGGTGACTGCCGCGACGAGAACCAGAAGGCCGCCTGCCACTGCGCTGGGCCCGTAGCCCCACCCCGCGCTGTGCCGCCAGCACGGAAAGGCCGCAATGCCAGCGGCCGCCAGCAGGACGGCAAGGCTCAATCCTAGCATGCGTATCCCCTTATCGTTGAGCAGTGAACGAGCACAGAGGGTGCGGGTTCCGCCTCGGAATGGTCTTTATTCGCTACGGAACCGGCGGGCGATCTCTCCCCAGCGACGGTGTTCCACATGGTCGCAGGCCGCCTCCCGGGGGTAGTTTGCCGCCGACGATGGACGGTCTCCTTCCCCGCGCCAGGGCGCTCCTGCATTCGGTGTTTGGTTTCAGCGCTTTCCGCCCGGGGCAGGAGGAAATCGTGCGCGCCGTGCTGGCCGGCGAGAACGTGCTCGCGGTCATGCCCACCGGCAGCGGCAAGTCGCTCTGCTACCAGCTTCCCGCGATCGTGCGGCCGGGCCTTACCCTGGTGGTCTCGCCGTTGATCGCGCTGATGCGCGACCAGGTTCGGGCGCTCACCGCCGCCGGCGTGTCGGCCGGCAGCCTCAATTCCAGCAACGATCCGGCCGAGAACACGCGGGTGATGGGCCTCCTGCGCCGCCGCGAGCTGCGCCTGCTCTACGTCGCGCCGGAGCGGCTGGCGCGGCCCGACACGGTCGAGATGCTGGGCGAGGCGCAGGTCACCATGATGGCCATCGACGAGGCGCATTGCGTCTCGCAATGGGGTCACGATTTCCGGCCCGAATACCTGACGCTGGGCAACCTCGCGCGGCAGATCGGCGGCCGCCTGCAGACGCTGGCCTTCACCGCCACCGCCGACGCGCCGACCCGGGGCGACATCGTCGAGAAACTGTTCGCCGCCGAGCCGCGCGTCTTCGTGCGCAGCTTCGACCGCCCCAATCTCAAGCTCGCCTTCAAGCCCAAGGAGCGCTCGACGCGCCAGGTCCTGTCCTTCGTGCAGGCGCACCCGGGGGAGAGTGGCATCGTCTACTGCGCGTCGCGGCGCAAGGTCGAGGAGATGGCCGAGGCGCTTATGGCCGCCGGGATCAACGCGCGGCCCTATCATGCCGGCCTCGAGAAGACCGTGCGCGACGCCAACCAGGATGCCTTCCAGCAGGAAGACGGGCTGGTGATGACGGCCACCGTCGCCTTCGGCATGGGCATCGACAAGCCCGACGTACGCTTCGTCTGTCACGCCGACCTGCCGTCCAACGTCGAGGCCTATTACCAGGAGATCGGGCGCGCCGGCCGTGACGGCCTGCCGGCGGATACGCTGACGCTCTACGGGCTGGGCGACATGCAGCTCCGCCGGCTGCAGATCGAGCAGAGCGATTCATCGGATGAGCGCAAGCGCATCGAGCGCCAGCGGCTGGGCGCCCTGCTGGCGCTTGCCGAGGCGCCGCGCTGCCGGCGCCAGACCCTGCTCGCGTATTTCGGCGAGGCGTCGGAGCCCTGCGGCAACTGCGATCTCTGCGTCGAGGGCGTCGAACGGTTCGATGCGACCGTCGATGCGCAGAAGGCGATGTCGGCCATCGTGCGCACCGGCGAGCGCTTCGGCATGGAGCATCTCATCGCCATCCTGACCGGCGATCTCACGGACAACGTGTCGAAGTACAATCATGACCAGCTGCCGACTTTCGGCGTCGGAAAGAACCGCAAGGCGGCGGACTGGCGCTCGATCTTCCGCCAGCTCTCGGCCGTCGGGCTGATCGCGCAGGACCTGATGGAGCATGGCCGGTGGTGGGTCACCGACGAAGGCTGGGCCGTGCTCAAGGGCAGGCAGACGGTCGAACTGCGCAAGATCGCGGCGCCGGGTGCCGCAAAGGGGGAGCGCCGCGGGCGGGCCGCCGCACCACCGATCGTGAGCGACGCGGACAGCGAACTGCTCGATTCGCTGCGCTCGCTGCGCACCCGCCTGGCGCGGGCGCAGAACGTGCCCGCCTATGTCGTCTTCTCCGATCGCACGCTGGTCGAACTCGCGACCCACCGGCCCTCGACGCTGGCCGCCATGCGCGAGATCCACGGAATTGGCGATGCCAAGCTCGAACGCTACGGGCCTGAATTCCTGGCCGCGATCGAGCCGCGCGGCCCCTGATCGGGCGGAAACCCGGAACTTTTTCCCTCTTCTCCTCGTTTTGAGGGTCGCTTTGCCCGTTCGAGGGCAGGCAATCCAAGCGGCAGGCCGGCGGAGATCAGAGAGGGACCATGGACGCCAGGACGGGGACATCGAAGGACCGGACCGGCGTACCGGGTCTCGACGACATTCTTCTGGGCGGTCTGGCGACCGGCAGGGTCTTCCTGCTCGAGGGAAGTCCGGGCACCGGCAAGACCACCATGGCCCTGCGATTCCTGCTGGAAGGAGCGCAGGCGGGGCAGCGCGGCCTTTACGTGACGCTCTCCGAGACAGCCACCGAACTTCGGCATACCGCCGAGGCCCACGGCTGGAACATCGACGACGACAAGATCGAGATATTCGAGGTCGTGCCGCCGGAAAGCCTGCTGGACGCCGACCAGCAGCAGAGCCTGCTCTATTCCTCCGATCTCGAGCTCGGCGAAACGGTGAAGCTCATCTTCCAGGCCGTCGAGCGCTGCAAGGCGCAGCGCATCGTACTCGATTCCCTGTCGGAGATCCGGCTGCTCGCCCAGGGTTCGCTGCGCTATCGGCGGCAGATCCTGGCACTGAAGCACTATTTCGCGCGTCACGGCGCCACCGTTCTCATGCTGGACGACCTGACGACCGACATGCTCGACAAGACGGTACACAGCGTCGCGCATGGCGTGATCCGGTTGGAGGAGCTCACGCCCGACTATGGAGCCGAGCGCCGGCGGCTGCGAATCGTGAAGTATCGCGCGCAGGCATTCCGGGGTGGCTACCACGACTTCGTCATCCGCGCCGGCGGTGCCGAGGTTTTCCCGCGGCTGGTTGCGGCCGAGCATCGTCGCGACTTCGCGCGGGGGCGGATCGGGACGGGCCTTCCTGCCTTCGATGCCCTGCTGGGCGGGGGGGTCGAACAGGGCTCGAGCACCTTGCTGGTCGGACCCGCCGGATCCGGAAAGACCACGCTGGCCTGGCAATTCGTGGCAGAAGCCATTCGCAAGGGCGACAAGGCGGCAATGTTCGTCTTCGACGAGGAGATCGGTCTCCTGTTCGATCGTGCCGCGCCCCTGGGATTCGATTTCCGCGCGATGGAGGCGACCGGCAGACTGAAGGTCATGCAATTGGATGCGGCAGAACTGTCGCCGGGCGAGTTTGCCCACAACGTGAGGCTCGTGGCGGATGAGCCTGCCATGAAGACCGTCGTCATCGATAGTCTCAACGGTTACCAGGCCGCCATGCCGCAGGAGAACTCGCTCGTCCTGCACATGCACGAGTTGATTCAGTATCTGAACCGCACCGGCGTCTCGACCTTTGTCACGGTGGCCCAGCAGGGAATCATCGGCGAGATGAAGTCGCCGGTCGATGTCACCTATCTGGCAGATGCGGTGATCCTGCTGCGCTTCTTCGAGGCGGAGGGCGCGGTCCGCCGGGCCTTGTCCGTGATCAAGAAGAGGGGCGGCCAGCACGAGGACACGATCCGCGAATTCTGGCTCGACCGGGGCCTCAACATCGGCGAGCCGCTTTCGCAGTTTCATGGCGTGCTGCGGGGAACGCCCCTGCTGCCGGGCAATCGCGCGCCCGCCCGCCCGGCGCCGCGCGGATGACCGACGCGTCCCGGGAATTGCGCGCCCTGGTGCTGGCGCCACGCGGGCGGGATGGTGCGGTGGCCAGTTCCCTTATCCAACAGACCGGCGTGGCGTGTGTCGTTTGTCCCGATCTCAAGGCCGTGGTCCAATGCCTCGACGACGACGTGGCCTTCCTGCTGATGACCGAGGAGGCGATTCGCGGTGCCGATCTCAGTCCCCTGGCGACCTGGCTTTCCAGCCAGCCGCCCTGGTCCGATCTGCCTTTCCTCCTGGTGACCGATCATGGCGGCGGGCCGGAGCGCAATCCGATCGCGGCACGATGGCTGGAATTGCTGGGCAACGTCTCGTTCATCGAGAGGCCCTTCCATCCCACCACCCTGCTCAGCGTCTCGCGTGCGGCGATCAAGGGACGGCGCCGCCAGCACGATACGCGCCGGCTCCTGGCCAACCTGCGGGAGAGCGACCAGCGGCTTCGGACGGCCCTGCATGCCGGACGCCTGGCCGCCTGGGAATTCGACTTCGCGACATCGCGCTTTGCCGTCTCCGCCGAGGGGAAAGCGCTCCTGGGCCGTGGCGGCCTGCAGGATGTGGATCTCGACGAGCTGATGCGCGGCATCTCGCCCGGTGACCGCAGTTCGGTGGCGGAGGCGTTGGGCCGCAGCGTCGGGACGGGCGAGGACTTCGCCGTCGATCTCCGGTTCAGCCGTCCCGACGGCGAAATCCTGTGGCTCGACGTGCGGGCGCGCCTCGTGCGCGGAGCCGGCGGGTCGCCTCGGCGCTTCGTCGGTGTCGCGTCCGACATCACGGTTCGCAAGACCGCCGAGGCAAGCCTGCAGGGCCTGAACGAACTGCTGGAGATGCGTGTCGAGGAGCGGACGGCCCAGCTGCGCCAGGCCCATGACGAACTGCTGTCGCAGATCGCCGAGCGTGAGCGCACCGAGGCGCAACTCCGCCAGATGCAGAAGCTGGAATCGATCGGCCAGCTCACGGGAGGTGTCGCGCACGATTTCAACAATCTCCTGACGGCCGTGATCGGCAATCTGGAGCTGCTGCGCAAGCGTGTGCCGGCCAATCCGGCCAGCGATCGGCTGATCGACGGTGCGATGCAGGGAGCCCAGCGTGGCGCGGCCCTGACCCAGCGCCTGCTGGCCTTCGCCCGTCATCAGGCACTCGACGTGCGGCCGATCGATCTTGCGGAACTCGTGCGCGGCATGGATGACCTGTTGCGCCGTTCGCTCGGTCCGTCGATCGCGATGATCCAGGATTTCCCGGCCGGAATCCCCGCGGCCCAGGCCGATGCCAACCAGGTCGAGCTCGCCCTGCTCAACCTCGCGGTCAACAGTCGCGACGCAATGCCGGACGGCGGCACACTGACCTTCGCGCTCGATCTTGCCGAGGCGGGAACGGCGCGCGATCTGGCACCCGGCCGCTATGTGCGGCTGACGGTCTCGGATACCGGGGACGGCATGGACGGGGAAACCCTGCGCAAGGCGATCGAGCCCTTCTTCTCGACCAAGGACGTGGGCAAGGGCACCGGCCTCGGCCTGTCCATGATTCACGGGCTCGCCCAGCAGCTCAAGGGTGCGTTGCGCCTGTTCAGCACGCCTGGTCGCGGCACCCGGGCCGAGCTCTGGCTGCCCGTTGCCGAAGGTGCGGCGCAGGCCACGGCCGCCGCTACGACCGATCGTCCGGCTGAGGCCGACCGTCGCGCGACGTTGCTGTTCGTGGACGACGATTTCCTCATCAGCCTCAGCACGACGTCGCTGCTGGAGGATCTGGGGCACATCGTCGTCACGGCATCGTCGGGACCGGAAGCTCTCGACGTCCTGCGGAGCGGCAGGCCGATCGACTTGATGATCACCGACTACGCGATGCCAGGCATGACCGGCCTGCAGCTTGCCGAGGAAGCGCGCGCGCTGCGGCCCGGCCTGCCGATCCTGCTGGCCACCGGCTATGCCGACCTGCCGACGCGCTCCGGGTTCGAATTGCCGCGCCTGCAGAAGCCCTACCAGCAGGCGCAGCTCGCCGAGCAGATCCAGGGTCTGCTCGGCTAGGCTGTTCGCGGAGGATCCGGTCAGCCCTTCTTGAGCGGAGCGCCCATCGACCAGAGGACGCCGAACGGATCGCGGAACTGGCCGTAGCGGTCGCCCCAGAACATGTCCTGGACCGGAAGGGCGACGGTGGCGCCGGCCTTGATCGCCCGGTCGAAGGCGGCGTCGACATCGTCGACCTGGAGGTGGAGGGTGAAGGCCGCCGGCTTCTCCAGGGGCGCACCATGCTCGGGAAAGGCATCCGCCAGCATCAGCGACCCGCCGTTGACCACCAGATGGATGTGCATGTAGCGGCCCTTGTCGTCGGGCGGCATGCGCATGACTTCGCGGGCGCCCAGCGCCTTGACGTAGAACTCGGCCGCCTGGGCGGCATTGCTGACCGAGAGATAGGGGCAGGGGCCACCGAGGACGGGTGGCTGGACGGGAGGGGTCATGACGGTCTCCTTGGCTGATGTCATGTGCGGAGGACGAACGGCCGGCCCGGGGGCCGACACCGCAGCTTGCTTTTTTCAGCGAGACAGCCGGTCGAGGTGCCGGCGGATATGGGCCGCCTCGGCCGGCGTGTTGGCCAGCGCGATCGCGCGGCCGAAAGCCTCGCGGGCCTCGAGGGGGCGGTCGAGCCGTTCCAGCAGCGCGCCCCTCACGCCATGAAAGTAGAAGTAGCCATTCAGCCGCTCGCCCAGCGGCTCGATCATTTCGAGCGCGGCTTCCGGCCCCTTCACCTTGGAAACGGCGACGGCGCGGTTCAGCGTCACCACCGGCGACGGCTGCAGGCGCTCGAGGTTGGCGTAGAGCAGGTCGATCTGCGCCCAGTCCGTATCCTCGGCGCGTGGCGCCCGGGCATGCAATGCCGCGATGGCGGCCTGAACCTGATAGGCGCCGGGCCGGCGGTGGCGCATCGCCTTGTCGATCAGCGCCAGCCCCTCGGCAATGCGCGGCCGGCTCCACAGGCTGCGATCCTGGTCCTCGAGCAGGACGAGGTTGCCGTCGCTGTCGAAGCGGGCCTTGGCCCGCGCGCGCTGCAGCAGCATCAACGCGGTGAGGCCCATGATCTCCGGCTCGGCGGGAAACAGGCGCAGCAGCAGGCGGGCGAGCCAGATCGCCTCCTCGGCCAGGGGCTTGCGCGCCTCGGCCTCGCGGCTGCTGCTCGAGGAATATCCCTCGTTGAAGAGCAGGTAGATCATGGCGGCGACGGCGGCGAGCCGTTCCGTCCGTTCCGCTGCGTCCGGTGTCTCGAAGGCCCTGCCGGCATTGCCGATGCGGGCCTTGGCGCGGGTGATGCGCTGCTCCATGGCGGCCTCGCTCACCAGGAAGGCCTGGGCGATCTGCTTCACGGGGAGGCCGCAGACGATGCGCAGGGCGAGCGCGATCTGCTGCGTGGCGGGCAGTTCCGGGTGGCAGCAGATGAACAGCAGGCGCAGGATATCGTCCTTGTAGTGCTCGCCGTCGAGCCGGTCGGCGAGCGAGGCCTCGGCGTCGCCGAGGTCCGACAGCACCGCCTCGTCCGGCAGCTCCGTATGCTTGGCTTGCCGGCGGATCTGGTCCATCGCGGCATTGCGCCCGACCAGGATCAGCCAGGCGGCCGGGTCGCGCGGCGGGCCGTTCTGCGGCCAGTTCCTGAGCGCACGCAGGCAGGCTTCCTGGAAGGCTTCCTCGGCGGTGTCGAGAGTCCGGAAATAGCGCAGCAATGCGCCCATCGCCTGCGGACGGGCCGCAGCCAGGATCGGGTCGATCCAGCCGAGATCGTTCACGTCGCCGGCTTCTTCTCGTCAGGAAGCTGGCTGGGATGGAATTCGGCCACCGGACGAATTTCGTAACTGCCGGTCCCGGGGTTGGCCTTGGCCAGTTCCTTCGCCGTGTCGAGCGCCTCCTCCAGAGAGGCGCAGTCGATGACGTAGAAGCCGAGCAGCTGTTCCTTGGTCTCCGCGAAGGGCCCATCGATCACCATCTCCTCGCGGCCCTTGCGCAGGGTCGTGGCCGCCGTCGTCGGCAGCAGGCGGGCGACCGGGCCCAGTCGCCCCTGCCGGGCGAGCGTGTCGTTCACGGCGTAGAGCCTGGCCATGGTTTCGTCGTGATAGTCCTTGGACCACCCGCCGATGGCTTCCTCGGAATTGTAGCAAAGGATGGCGTAGAGCATGGATCCTGGGCTCCTGTTGGACGGAGGACGCGGGAACGGGCCTCCTGCCGACAGCCCGGCCGAATTATTTCAGCTCACTCGGCGTCGGCGGGAACGGGCGCCTCGAGGGGCAGGCCGGCCTTGAGAATCCGGTAGCGGCCATCCTGGATCTGCGCGCCGGTGACGATGCCGGTGCGGGCGCTGCCGCCATCGAGACCCAGGCGATCGCCCTCGAAAAGATGCGGATCTTCCATGCCGCTGATCTTCCTGTGTTTGTCGGGTGGTGTATGTCCGTGGACGACCAGCGTGCCCCCGAAGCCCTGCTTCCAGTCGAGAAAACCGTGATTGATCCACGCCCAGCGCGCCTCGGTGAAGATCAGCCAGGGGCGGGCGAGGAACTCGTCCTGGTCGGCATGGGGGTCGAGGCCGCCATGCACGAACACCGTGTTGCCGAGGCGGACGTGCGAGCGCATTCCCTGCAGCCGGTGCACGACTGTCTCGCCGAGCGCATCGTGCAGCAAAGCCTGGTCGGCATGCGCCACCGTTGCGCGGCCGGCGCGCGCCGCCATCTCGTCGAGCAGGATGTGGCCGCCCATGCGCTTGCTCAGCCACATGGTTTCGGCCTTGTGCGCGTGCGGCCCGCCGACCACCGTGAGCATCATCATGATCTCGTGGTTGCCCATCAGCCGGTCGACGTGATCGACCCCGTGAGCGTCTTCGTCTCGCGCCCATAGCCCCAGGACGCCGGCGCTGTCGGGGCCACGGTTGATCATGTCGCCGAGATAGATCAGCCGGCGCCGGCCGGTGGCCTGGCGGGCGAGCGCCGCGATCGATTGCAGGAGCGCCGCGAGTTCCACCGCACAGCCGTGCACGTCCCCGATGGCGAATACGGTCTCGCCCTTGACGTCGAAGGGGGCGGGCTTCCACTCGGAGAGGGCAACGGGAAGGTGGGTCATGAAAGGGCGATGCTAGCCCTATCCGGCGCGGCGCTCCACAGCGACCGGCGGCGGACGGTCGAACTCTTCCTTGATGCCTCTGTTGAGATCGTACTTGAGCTGAAGCGCCGCCTCCCGCTGCGTCCACACCTGGGCGGCCAGCGTGTATTTGTCGGCCTCCAACGTGTCGATCCCGATTGGCGAGACCTTGAGGACCCGCGAATCGCGCTCGATCAGCTGCTGCAGCCGCGAAATCGACGTGTCTATGTCCTCATTGGCCGGGCGTGGCACGCGAAACTCCAGCCGTTGGGTATCGTTGCGTGTCGGCACCTTCAGCACATCTCCCCACAGCTTGCCGTTGGGGATGATGATTCGCGTGTTGTCGTCGCCGTCGATCTCCGTGAAGAACAGATTGATCTCGCGCGCGATTCCGGTCACGCCGCCGGTCTCGAGACGGTCGCCGATCTGGAACGGGCGGAAGACGACCAGCATGATACCGGCCGCGAGGTTGCTGAGCGTTCCCTGGAGGGCGAGGCCGATGGCGATGCCCAGCGCGCCCAGCACGGCGACGAAGCTCGTGGTGGCGATGCCGAAGGTCGTCAGGACGGCGACGAAGGTGAATACGAGGACCGTGTAGCGGGCGCCGTTGCCGAGGAAGAGCGCCACCGTGCGGTCGATGCGCGGCGTGCGCTGGCAAAGACGAACCACCGCTCGGTAGATCAGCCGCGACGCCATCCAGCCGATGCACAGGATGATGATAGCGCCGACGACCCGCAGCCCATAGGTCGCGACCGCGGCCACCATGATGGTGGCGGCGTCGTTCCACTGTTCTTCGATACCCATGAGGGAGGCAACGCCCGCGACGCTGGCGCGGTTCCTGACACCGTCCGGGCGCGGCCTCTAGCGGGCGTCGTTCTCGCGAATGAACGCGCGCACGCGCGGCATGATCTGTTCGCGCCACTTGCGGCCGTTGAAGATGCCGTAGTGGCCGACCCGCGGCTGCTCCCAATGCACGTGGCGCGCGCCGGGAATGTTGGGCGTGAGCGCATGCGCCGCCTTCGTCTGGCCGACGCCCGAGATGTCGTCCAGCTCGCCCTCCACCGTCATCAGGGCGGTCTCGATGAAGGACGGATCGATCTTGCGGCCGCGGCTCACCCATTCGCCGCGCGGCAGCAGATGCTCCTTGAACACGACCTCGATGGTCTGGAGGTAGAACTCGGCGCTGAGGTCCATCACGGCGAGATATTCGTCGTAGAAGGCGCGGTGGGCGTCCGCCGGATCGTCGTCGCCCTTCACCAGATGCTCGAACTGGCGCATGTGCGCATTCACATGGCGGTCGAGGTTCATGCTGATGAAGGAGGTGAGCTGCAGGAAGCCCGGATAGACGCGGCGCAGGGCACCCGGATAGTTGAGCGGCACCGTCGAGATGACGTTGTGCCGGAACCACATCATCGAGTTGCGCATGGCGAGGTCGTTGGGGACCGTCGGGCTCACACGGGTGTCGATCGGGCCGCCCATGAGGGTGAGCGACTTGGGCTGGCGCGGCTCCTTGGCCTCCGCCATCAGGGCGGCGGCGCCCAGGACCGGCACCGAGGGCTGGCAGACGGCGATGACGTGGACGTCGGGGCCGAGGTAGCGGCAGAAGTCCGCGACGTAATCGACATAGTCGTCGAGGTCGAAGTTGCCCTGGCTCAGCGGCACCTCGCGCGCATCGATCCAGTCGGTGATGTGGACGTCATGGTCGGGCAGAAGGGCCTCGACCGTGCCGCGCAGCAGGGTGGCGTAGTGGCCGCTCATCGGCGCCACGACCAGGACCTTGGGGTCGCGGCGCGCGGTGTCGCGATGGAAGTGGAGGAGCTGGCAGAAAGGCTTGCGCAGCAGGATCTCCTCGTTGACCGCGACGGTCTCGTCGCCGACCGTCGTCGTCTTCAACCCGAACGCCGGCTTGCCGTAGTTCTGGGTGAGGCGAGTCATGATCTCCGCGCTGGCGGTGATCGACTTGCCGAACCAGGTCTCCGCCCACGGATTGTAGGGGCTGGAATAGACTTGCTCGAGGGCGCTGGCCCACATCCGGATGGGGACGGAGAGCTGGCGCTGGAATTCGTAGGCTTGATAAAGCATGGGGCGCGGATTGTACGCCCCGCGCCGCCTATGTCACGTCCATATTGCGACGCAACAATTTCGAAAAATCAATGACTTAGAGTAGACGCCCCACGGAATTGGCGATCGTTTCGGCCTTGGCGTCATGGGTGAAGTGGGTGACGAAGCGGCCGTTGCGGTCGAGCAGGTAGACGATCGACGAGTGATCCATGAGGTAGGGCGAACCCTCCTTGCCGGGCACTTTCTGGTAGTAGACGCGATAGGCCTTGGCCACGTCGGCGATCTGCTGCGGCGTACCCGTGAGACCGATGATTCCAGGCCCGAAATTCGGAACATACCCCTTGAGCAGTTCCGGCGTGTCGCGCTCGGGATCGATCGTGATGAAGACGACGTTCACCTTCTTGGCGGCATCCGGTCCCAGTTTCTCGATCGCCGTCTCCATGAGCAGCAGGGAAGTGGGGCAGACGTCGGGACAGTAGGTGAAACCGAAATAGATCAGCGTCGGCTTGCCCTTGAGCTGATCGCTCGAGAAGGGCCGGCCATCCTGGTCGACGAGCTGAAACGGCCCGCCGATCGACGGCTTGCCGCCCTGCGTGGCGTCCCAGCCGATCCAGCCGGCGGCGACAACGAGAGCGGCGATCCAGACCCCGAGGAGCGCCTTCATGGTGCGTGACATGGCGCGAAACATGGGCCGTCGCGACCCGCTCGACAAGCCGGACCGCTCGTCGCACAACCGCATGTGATGACGAGCCGGATCCTGGTTCTCGGCGGCGGGTTTGCCGGATTGTGGAGTGCCCTGGCAGCCGCGCGGGCACGCGAAGCGTCCGGCGTCGACCTCGATATCGTGCTGTTGAACGACACGCCGTGGCATTCGATCCGCGTGCGCAACTATGAGGCCGATCTCTCGGATGCTCGCGTGGCGCTCGACGGCGTGTTGAGGCCGGTTGGCGTGCGGCGCCTCGAAGGTGCCGCGACAGGCATCGACGTCGAGAGCCGCACCGTGACCTACGAGGCCCAAGGCGAAGCGCGGCAGATCAGCTACGACCGTCTCATCTTCGGGCTGGGAAGCCGGCTCGCGCGGCCGGCGATTCCGGGTCTCGTCGAGTACGGGTTCGACGTCGACACATATGATGCCGCGATGCGGCTCAACGAACACGTCACCCGCCTGCCGTCGGGGAACTCGACCGTGCTGGTTGTCGGCGGCGGGCTTACCGGCATCGAGGCCGCTGCCGAGATGCCGGGCAGGCTGCGTGCCGCGGGCATCGTTGCGCCGCGAGTCATCCTCGCCGACCACGCCCCGCGCATCGGCTCGGACATGGGTGTGGAAGCGGTGCCGGTCATCGAAGAGGCGCTACAGGCGCTGGGCGTCGAGACGCGTGGCGGCGTGGCGGTCGCGGCGGTCGACGCCACGGGCGCGACGCTGGAGGACGGTGAACGTATCGAAGCTTCTACGGTCGTGTGGTGTGCCGGCATGCGTGCCCATCCGCTCACGTCAGCCTTTGCGGTGGAGCGCGATCACCTCGGTCGCCTGCCGGTCGATCCGACGTTGAAGGTCAGAGGACGCGCGGCGGAGTTCGCTGCGGGTGACGTGGCCTCGTTCGCCATCGACGGCACGCACGGCTGCATCATGTCCTGCCAGCATGCGCGGCCGATGGGCCGGTTCGCCGGCCACAATGCGGTTTGCGACCTGCTCGGCCAGCCGATGCTGCCGCTTTCCATCGCCTGGTACGCCACCATCCTCGACCTCGGCTCCTGGGGGGCGATCTACACCGAGGGTTGGGACCGCAGGCTGGTGTCGCGCGGCGCCACCGCCAAGCGAACCAAGGAGCTGATCAATCGCGAGCGCATCTATCCGCCGCGGTCGGGCGACCGGCAGGCGATCCTTGATGCGGCGGCGCCGACCGTGCAGACACCACCAGTGAAATTCGGATGAGGGCATACAGATGTTCTACGATGCTTCGAAGCGCGACCACGGACTGCCGCAGGATCCGCTGAAGGCGCTGATCGTGCCGCGCCCGATCGGCTGGATCTCGACGGTCGACGGGCAGGGCAGGGTCAACCTCGCGCCCTACAGTTTCTACAACGGGGTCGGCGAATTCCCGCCCATGGTCTACTTCGCCATCACCGGCACCTACGGCGACACGCCGACCAAGCACAGCCGCATGAACGCCGAGGAGACCGGCGAGTTCGTGGTCAACATGGTGACCGCGGAGATGAGCGAGAAGATGAACGTCACCACCGCGATGGTGGCCTATGGCGTCGACGAGATGAAGCTCGCCGGCCTGACGCCCGAGCCCTGCCGCTTCGTGAAGCCGCCGCGAGTCAAGGAATCGCCGGTCGCGCTCGAATGCAAGTATTGGAGGACGATCGAGCTGCCGGAAGAGCCGGGCCACGAAGCCAAGCGCGGTTCGATCGTGCTGGGCCAGGTGGTCGGCATCCACATCGACGACGCCATCATCAAGGACGGCCGCATCGACATCATGGCGATGAAGCCGGTGGCACGTCTGGGCTACAGCGAATACACGACGGTCGAGAACGTCTGGAAGATGCGCCGTCCGGACGATCCTCGGTATCAGTAAAGCGCTGCTCTTGGATTAAAGCATAACCGTCGTCTCGACCGGAGCCTCGCGTAGCGAGGCGGAGTGGAGAGACCTTCTCTCGACCAAAAGTCAGCAAATCGTGGAGAGAAGGTCTCTCCACTTCGCGCTGCGCGCTCCGGTCGAGACGACGGAGTTTGCTGTCACTGACCCGCCACGACAGGCGCCACCGAACGTGCCATCGCCAGCACGCGCTTGTCGGCCATCGTCTCGCCCATCAGCATGAAGCCGACGGGCAGCTCGCCGGCAGCATGGCAGGGCAGGCTGATGCCGCAGCGGTCGAGGAAGTTGCCGACCGTGGTGTTGCGCAGCAGTAGAAGATTCTTCTTCGTGAAGCCCTCGGGCGTCGAGACTTCCTCGATGGTCGGCGCCACGATGGCGCAGGTCGGCATGATCACTGCGTCGTAGTTCGAGGTGATGGCCGAGACGCGGCGGCAGAGGTCGGCGCGCTTCGCCAGCAGCTCGATGTAATCGGCCGCGCTCATGTCCTTGCCGCGCATGATGCGCGGATAGACGAGCTGGTCGTAATCCTGGCCGCGGCGCGCGATCAGGTCCTTGTGCCAGGCAAAGGCCTCGGAAGCGGCGAAGCCGCCCTTGGCGTTGATCGAGGGCAATTCGTTCAGCTCGGCGAGGTCGATCTCCTCGATCCTCACGCCCTTGGCCGCGAGCGCCTTGCAGGCGCGCTCGAACGCTTTCGCCACCGTCGCATCGAGATCGTCCATCACGAAATGCTTCGGAATCGCGAAGCGCAAGCCGGTGAGCGGTGCAGGATCGGGCACCGAGATCAGTCCCTTTCCGAATTCACCGGCGAAGACGGCGTCGACGATGGAGCAGTCCTCGACCGAGTTGGCGAGCGGCCCGATCGAATCGAGCGAGGTCGAGAGCGGGATCACGCCGTCGATGGGCACGCGGCGGGCCGTCGGCTTGAAGCCGACCAGGCCGCAGACTGCGGCCGGGATGCGCACCGAGCCGCCCGTGTCGGTGCCCAGCGCCGCGACGGCCATGCGGTCGGCCACCGAGACGGCGGCGCCGGCCGAGGATCCGCCCGGCACGCGCGTGCGGTCGGCCGGATTGCCGGGCGTTCCGTAATGCGGGTTGAAGCCGACGCCCGAGAAGGCGAACTCGCTCATGTTGGTGCTGCCGACGATCACCGCGCCGGCCGCGCGCAGCCGCGCCACCACGGGCGCGTCCTCGGTGGCCGGCTTGGCGTCGTCGAGTGCCTTCGAACCCGAAAGGGTCGTTTCGCCCGCGACGTCGCACAGGTTCTTGATCGAGACCGGGATGCCGGCGAGCGGCGACGGCACGAGACCCGCCTTGCGCAGGCCGTCGCTCGCATCCGCCGTGGCCAGCGCCTGGTCCTTCCAGACCTTGACGAAGGCGCGCTTGCCTTCGCCCTTCGGGTCCTCGATGCGCGCCAGCGCCTCTTCGGTGAGCTGGCGCGAGGTGGTGCGGCCGGCGGCCAGGTCCGCGGCGAGCTGGGTGATCGTCGGGTTGGCCATCGGAGTCCTTACTTGCCGCGGTGCTTCACGAGATCGTCGACCACCATCGGGTCGGCGAGCGTGGACGTGTCGCCCAGGTTGCTGAAATCGTTCTCGGCGATCTTGCGCAGGATGCGGCGCATGATCTTGCCCGAGCGGGTCTTGGGCAG
>VFQN01003220.1_pt1 | contig 23761 bp, 11 predicted proteins | sample 3512371 | NCBI WGS metagenome assembly VFQN01 (sample SAMN10412370, study PRJNA504923) | tailings metagenome | isolation source: Replicate 2 from Balatoc abandoned mine | place: Philippines: Itogon, Benguet | collected 2017-08-28
ATTAGAAAGCAATTTTCACTCAAAAAAATAAACTTCGCGAATCGACAAAAAACCACGACGAACGACCAAAAAGGGGTTCTGAACGACATGTGGGGGGAAGGGAGGAAGGGGGAAGGGAGGAGGGAGGAAAGGAGGAAAGGGGGTATGGAAGATTGAGAAACTGAGAAAATTCTAGAAAGAGGATTATGATTGTAATGGTAGCTTTGTATGAGGGCTAATATAACCTTACGTCGGTAAAATATTCTACACAAGTAGTTAAAATAGGGTATCCTACCAATAATTGCATTATACCCCAATACTTTGGAACAAAGCAGTTAATTGGTCTGGGTCTTTTTGACGTATTTTTTCAATAACAGCATTTGATATTTTAGCAATCTCATCAACATCAATAGGCTCTAGGCTTCTATCAAATCTATCTTCAAGGTGTGAGTATTCATTCATAACCCTATTTATAAGAATTAAGGATACCGGGTCATTGTCAAAAAATTTCTCAAGCCGTTGACCAGTTGAAAGTGAATGGCTGGGATATTTATAAAAAAGGTAAGCTTCCAAAAACTTCCTCATGTTGTTACCAAAATTATATTGATATTCATGTGCAATAGTTTCCCTATCAGAAGTCGAACATTTATGAATTTGATAGAATAAATAATTAAACTCTGTGATATACTTTTTCAAGTAGTCGGGTGCAATATTTATTTGAGCCATTGATTTATTTTTTCGCTCGATAATAAAGCTATTCAGGTCGCTCTTTGGTTTACTGTCTTTCTCAGGCTTGTATGTTGGTATAGTTAATTTTTTCAAATATTTTAGAAATTCCAAATTGTGAGTTGATATGAATAGCTGTCCATACTTCTTATTCTTTGCGATGACACTTTCAATTAAGCTAAACATGAAAAAAATATGATTGCTGTCCAGACTCGAAATCGGATCATCAATGTAGATAATCAGCTTATTGCTGTTTTGTTCATCCTTCATTTCGTCTTCCATTTTCGCAATGAAGTAACAGAACGAAATAAGACTACATTCCCCCTCACTTAGATTTTTCGCATCAGTGGATTCTCTGACAATTTTGAATTTGATATTTGGCGATTCACCCTCCGCTTCTAACGTAAGTTCTTTGTGACCAAAGAAGTGGCTGAGGTGACGATTAACTAATTCTGCTCCTTTGCTCTCATCCTTTGCTTGAGCCTCCAATTCTCTTTTCTGTTCAATTAGCCGCCTCACTTCTTGTTCCTTCTCATTCTTTTCTTGTTCAAGATTAGTTAAGGCTGCATTCAGAGCATCAATCTCTTTTGTTTCTTTTTTGTATTCTATATCCTTTATAAATTGAGCTACAACTGAAAGCCTTAACTCATTCCTGGCTCTTTCCTGGTCATTAGTTAGCGTAGAAGATTTTTGATTATGCTCTTGGATTAGGCTATTAAAACTCCGAAGGATATTTAGGGCATTTTCTGATTCATCTTTGATTTTTCCAAGCTTCTTTGCCTTAAAGATATCATTTTCACGTTCTTGAAGCTTTTGAATTAGCTTGTCAAGTGAAGCCGAATAGGAATTAGCCATTTTCTCCCATTTTTTCTGAATTGCCTCGAACTTTGTAGCTAAGTCTATATAGAAACTGTCTTAATACTTTTAAATTTATTCTTTTAATTAACGCTGAGTTCAACAAATAAGTGCAATTTTTGGAAACAAATGACAAAATGATTTTGAGGTCATTTTGTCATTTGACTGAGTAGTGCAATCTTTGGATTGCTTATGTCAAAAAATTACAAACAACTCAGTTTGGTGCAAAGATACCAGATTGAGGCCTTGATTAAGGCAGGAATTAAACAAAATAAAATTGCTGAACAGCTTGGCGTCGATGCCTCTACTATAAGTAGAGAATTAAACAGAAATAAGGCAAAAAGGGGTCGAACAGCAGGTGTTTATGTCGCATCCAATGCCCAAAGGAAAACCGACTTAAGGCACAAGAACAAGCCGAAGTTGACTAAGTTTACTGATTCCATGAAAAAGCAGATTTCTTTCTGGCTTACAAAAAACAAGTGGAGTCCGGAGATCATCAGTATTGTTGGAAAAAAAACTAACAAATGCTCCATTAGTCATGAATGGATTTATCAATGGATATGGCAATGCAAACAGGGAAACAAAGCCGATGACAGACAATTTAAAAAGTTATACACTACCCTAAAACATGGTAAACGTCGACGAAAAAGAGGATCCAGGAACGATTCGAGAGGAATTATCCCCCACCGGGTGTCTATCGAAAACCGCCCCTCCATTGTTAATCGTCGAAGCAGACCTGGAGACGTGGAAGTTGATTTTATGATGGGTAAAAATCATAATGGCGCATTATTAGTTATAACTGATAGGGCTACCCTTCACACAAGTTTGAAAAAACTTGACAACAGGAGCAGTGAAAATGTCACTAAGAACCTGATCAGGAAACTTGTAAAATGTAAATATCCAATTCACACTATTACATTTGACAATGATAAGGGATTTGCTGGGCATAAGGATGTTGCTAAAGCTCTACAAGCTGAAACGTATTTTACCAGGCCCTATACAAGCCAGGATAAAGGAACTGTTGAAAATCGGATTGGCCAGATTAGGCGATTCTTCCCTAAAAAGACAGACCTTAGTAACGTGACAAATGAAGAAATAAAAACAGTGGAAACATTGCTAAATAACAGACCAGTTCGAAAATTTAATTATAAAACACCTAACCAAGTGCTACAACAGAAAATTGCACTAATTACTTGAACTTAGAAACTATATACTTTAGAAATTGGTATATTAACAATTTTTATTTAAATAATTTTAAATACAGTTAAATTTCCAAATTTATAAAGTTGCAAATATGCTTACAATAAAAAAATATAAAGGCATTTTTTTTACAATTCTTAGCATTATTGCTCTTGCTCTTTATTTCGGAAACCTTTTTATTCCTAAAAAAGATATTCAAACTCAGATTGAAGAACTTAGAAACAAGACTCAGCCACGGCTAGATTCTACAGTTAATGCAATAGCTGCGGAAAATAGATTCTTTGACAGTCTTAACTACTTAATTACATATGGACACTATGAGAGAGCAGATAAAGTCATTTCACAGCTATTGGAAAAAAGTCCAAGAAACGATCAATATTGGACCCTAAAGGGCAAGTGGTTTGACGCGCAAAAAATGTATGATTCAGCATTGTATTATTACAACTTTGCAATAATACTGCAGGCCACCCCTTACAATCTGGAGCAACGAGCACGTACTCACATCAAGATGAAAAATTATGAAGAAGCCATTCAGGACTACCGAAAAGCATACCAACAAAATTATGATTACAGTTATAAGCTTGCTTTTGTTTTTGAACACAACAAACAAAAAGACAGTGCTTTAAAATATTACTACATTTATTTAGAACACTATCCTGATTCTACTTATAACGATAACTCCATTTATCCCCCTGATTCTATAAAAGTTAGAATTAAAAAACTCAACAATCAATAGCCTGTTGAGTTTTTTAATTCTTTTTGTTGTTTTATTTGTCTTCCTTACCGTAATCGGGATTGTATATTGGATTCGGCCTTGGTTTATTCATAATAACTTGTCCGCCCGGACCAATAATTTTGAACTCACCATCGTATTTTAATCTTTGTTTCGAAAACTCATTATAAATAGCCCTGCCTGTTGAAATCACCTCATCATCATTTAGATTACTGACACCTGATAATACATAATTAATGACATCCGACATTTTTTCAGAGCTTTTAAGAATATTGGAAGGAATTTTTCCTGCCTTAATCGCTTGATTCACATCATAGGTAGCCATCCTTAGTTGATTATTGACCTGCTTTTCTGCCGTATTAAAATCATCACTATTAAGATATGATCTTAAAAACGACTCTCCAGTAATTATAACGTCTAATACCGCACTGGTTTTACCAAGCCTTGTTTGTGCTAAAGGCGTAGCATTAGCATTTGTAATAATTTCTATTGGATTAAATCTTTTATCGGGTTGACCTGTACTATAAGCAATCCGTCTATAATAGCTTAGCGTGTATAACTTATTTTGATTATGTGCAGGATCTTCACTAAATCCATTATTTACTGAATTTGGAATAAAGGACGACCAATCTATATGTGCAATCTGGGTATTTATGCCAATCTGCCCAGCCTTCCAATATTTGGGATTATTATTAGCATTTTCGAATGTATTTCTGGTAATATTATGCATGTTAGACATCTTCAATTTCACGATGCCACGAACTACTTCGATCCTTGCAGTATTGGAATTTAAATACTCTAAGCCATCTAAGTCGATTCCTGATATTGGTTCATTGCTTGCAAATTGGTATGGAGTAAGCATAGGATAGGATTTAGTTATTGGGTCAACCGATAAAAACCGACCTAGTCTTGGATCATATATCCTCATCCCATAATCCTGTTGATTGCCAGCCCCCTTTACCTCATTATCATTTTCCTTCCCATTAAACCCATATCGGTACATATATTACCTAGACTCAACTTAAAGCCTAAAAATAGGGAGGATGGCTACCAGTCGTATCGACCCGAATTACGATATCCGCTTTGTTTTCAAACTTAATGGTATTAGTATGATTTTTCCATAAAACAACTGTTAACGTATCATTTGACAGTCTGAAATCACTAATATAAGATGATTCACAAATAGGTTCATTCGTATTTTCAGAAACGATATCAATGTGGCCCGGAGAAAACCCGGTTATTAGGCTATAATGATACCACTCTATTGATATCTTTGAATTATACTCAACCTTTTTTATAATAATTCTTTTCGAGTAATCAGGTTTTTCATCTGGATCCAAAAAATTAGTACATCCATTTAATAGAACGTACATAACCAAAGTAAAAAGACATTTAATTTTCATATTATGGTTTTTTTCCAAAGTATCCTAAATGAATAGCACTACCAGACAGGGTATGTTCACCATAAAATGGCCATCCAGGATTATAACCAGTTCCCTTGTTCATTTTTTGGTTGTATTCGCCAACTTTCGGCATTACACTTTTGTAAAAAGACTCCTTTCCAAACATTGATGGTCGAGCAGATGCCATGTTCATTCCAAACAACATATTTCCCAAAACTCTCAATGAAGTGAATGTCTTTTCATCATACTTCAAACCAGCATACCTATTACCCTCCCCCAGCAAAGTTACTTTGATGTCCAACAACTCTCCACTAGCAGACAGTGACTTAAGAGTTCTAAGCATGAAATATCCAGCATCAGACCAAGTTAGATTGTTTATGAACTCGGTATTTAATTTTGAAATTAGGCCCTTTCCTGTTGAAATTCCAGAAAGGGAAACTGATAAATTGCCCTTTCTTAAGAATCCAGGAATTGTGCTATTTATATTTACTCCGTAGGCAGGAGTCGTGAATTCTCCGGTCCTATCATCCGTATCGACAAAATCAATCCCAAGCAAAGTGTTGCCAATCTTCTCTCCAGAACTTCTACCTAATCGTTCAATAATTGATTTGTCGGAGTTTTTATCATTTAAAAAATCCTTCCATTTCTCATAATCTACATTACCGAGTTTTATTACGTCTGTTCCTTTATCATTCATGTTTACATGTAATACTCGATTATTTCGATCTACATAAGTTGTTGTATCCCCAAAAGGATCCGTAAAAATTATAGGGTTATTCGCAAAAGTTGCATATTGACTTATTGACACATTCGGTCGCGGATCAAGGTTCCACCTTCTTCCCAATCTCGGATCATACTCCCAGAACTCCGCCGTGTAGCTATTTCCAACACCTTTGATTTCATTGGACATCTCCTGCCCATTAAACCCATACCGATAAGTACCAGAATTAAAACTCCTGCCTGGCATTACCATTCCATAGGAATAATAATCTGTGGCGGTTTTGATGTCAGCATCATAATATTCTATCAAAGAGCCGTTCATTCTGGGAATTTGGCCATCGCCAATGGTGGCCATAACATTACCCAGGTAATTGGATATTTCATAGGTTCTGGCAGGTGTACCTTCCCCGATATTCCAACTATACGATCCCAATCGGGAGGACCCATAAATATACGATTCTTTGATGGTAGGCGTAGCTACCCCTTCATAGGTAGCCAGAGTATTCCCCTGGGCATCGCGAACATACCAGGTGGCGGTATTTACTCCCGGACCAACCTCCTCCTTATACACCCGGTTACCGGCTGCATCATAGCGGTATTTGATGACAGTAGCCCCTTTCCTGATTTCCCGGATTTTTCCATATACGTTCCAGAATATGCCTGTAATGCCTTCCTGAACATCCGAAATCAGATTGCCGATTTTGTCATAGGAGTAATTATTAATTTCCTGGTGCTCAATATCATTTGAATACAGCCCGCTGTTTGTATATAATTCTTTTACCTGAACCAACCTATTTCCATCATAAATTAATCGCAAGTCGTCCATTTTATACTGATCTACATTCTGATCGCCGCTTCTAATAATTGTTAATAAATTTCCATTTATATCTTTTCCAAAACGCTCGCAGTATTTATAAGAAGCTCCTACTTTATCACTCCATGATGTAGTACCTGCCGGAATTATCCGGGTATCCCTATGTGCTAATGTATACAATTGATGATAACTGTAGATACCGGCCATAATGGTTGGTCCATCTCCCAATCCTTTATTTGCCACAGTACTGTAGTTTATTAATCCATTAAATAGAGAAATTCCTCTCAAGGCTGCAACACCAAAATAACTATAACTTCTAATGTAGGTACTACCATTTATTGGTGCATAATCATCAATGTAATAACCAAGGCTATAGGCAAGCACATCCCGACTAAAACCAGCATGAATGCCAGAACCAGACTCTCCATCCCGCCCCATCTCTCGTAAAGGATTTAGATCCTGACCATTCATTGCCTTTAACCAACCATGAATTGTGTAGGAATAATCCATTCCTTGCAAATTCCCACCAAGCTCTGTTCTACTAAGTGGTCCATGCAGATAATATTGGTACGAAGCGTCCTTTTTAGTACCAGGGGTATTAATTATACTCAGTAAACCAGCAGAAACAGCTTTCTGTGTATTGGTATAAACTGATTTGATTCTATTTTCCCCATCGTATTCATATTGATGGTAAAATGCATCTGACTTGCCATCCTGATACAAAACAGCTGTTGTTTTGCCAGATGCCAGATCAAATTGATAGTCTGTTTTTTTCAGTTCAGACAAACCACTCACTTGTTGCCAAATTGATTTCACATTGCCCATTAAGTCATAGCTATAATAAGTAGCTTGCTCAATTGGACTTATCTCATCTTCCTGATAAGTACTGCTTACCACCCGCTTCCTTAAATGGTCTAACTTACCTTGCAATTCTATAAACCCTGGATGACTTGAAATAGATGACTCCTCATCATAGTAAGTTTTTGTTATACTTTTTTTGATACCTCCAGTAAAGAAATCGGTTATTCCCACCTCCTGCACAAAACTATTGTTGAGGATACTTGCCATATTGGTACCAGATTGTTCCCCTACTTCGATTATCCTTCCTAATCCATCATATTTTGTATAACTATAGCGATTGGATGGTAATGTTGTTCCATCTATATCAGTAGGAGTCCTTTGCTCTTTATTTTGAGAAGCAAATAATCTTCCTTTTGTATCGTACCAAAAGCTGCTTGAATCGGCATCAGGTGTATATTGGCCTATTACCTGATTTAAACTATTGAAGTAATACCTTGTCGTTTGAATGTGAGGAGCTAATGAACGGTTTCCAGCTAAACCATTTCGCACTGCATCAACTGTTGGAAATACCGTTTCTCCAATTCTCCTAAACTCTCTTGGAGCAACCGTTTCAACCAGGTTACCAGCATTGTCATATAAATAAAGTGTAATGGCATTATAACTTTCACTCTTCTCCAAATTTGCCAAAGGCTGGATATTCATACAATTTGTTACATACTCCTGCTGAAATTGGCGCTTAATCAATACCAGGTAATCCTCGTATGCTCTTTTTGCATTGATAATGGCTGTTCCCATCATTTCATTCGCACAGGCAAAGGGGTCTGCTGGTATGGGATCGGGGAATACCTGATTGCATAAATATCCATCAGAACTTGTTTCAAAGGTATTATAATCGCTTTCAGCTAATACCAGTCCAAACCGGCTGTTCATGAAATTCCTGTATACATCCGCATAATTGGCATTATTAACATCCGTTCCAAGTAAACTGCTAAAGGTAGATTTTGCATCATTAAATGCCGATCTGCTAATGCAACCCTCATTCTGTGTATCCAGAAACACCGGCAGTGTAACAGGTTCGTCCAATAGAAATCTGCAATTCGTACATCCTTGCTGTAGCTGAGTTAATTCTTCACTAGTAATTGTAACGGTACCGGCACCGTAAGTATCTACCAGGTATTGAAACACTGTTTTCCCTGCAGCAGTAGCGGCAGACTGTGCAGCAGCTAACTTATTACAAATTGATTCATTGGTACGGTTACTGGTTGTTGCAACTACCTGTTGTTTTTTGCCCCAGGGAAGCGGACCACCTATCAACCAGGGATTATACTCCAGTGTTAACGGGAATTCAGCAGCCAGTACTTCCTGAAAAGTCGTAAATCCGTTGGCAGTCATACCTGGTCGGGTAGTACTAGCCCCAAAAGGATGATCCAAATCCCCCCCAGCTTTACATATATCAATAAGCCTCGATTTAATCCTGAGATAAGTAGCATGAGTAGTAAGGTTAGCCTCAGTTGAAGGAATATTCGCTATCAGGAAAGGACGTAGCTTTAGCAATAATTGCTCTACTGAGCCTTCACAAGCACTCGCAATAGTACCTTTAACTTCTTCCAACTTACGAGCCATAATCTCATCAATATTGACATTCCCAGATATATCTACTGATGGGAAGCGGGATGTTTTATGTGCATACTCGGGCGGACAACCAGCACCTGGAGGTTCAGGGATTGAAATACTTATGCACCAGGAAATCACCTGGTCAGCATTTGAAATATAGGCCCCTCCCTGGCAAGGCAGAACAACATCCGATATATTTCCGTTTAAAACAGTACCATAAATAGAGTAAATAAATTGAGTTCCAAATTGATCAGCTAATACTACATCAATCATGTAAGGAATATCTTCTGTTGCAGGGTTATCCAAGACAACCGACCACCCTATATGATCATTTCCAGTACCTCCTATACAGGGTGATAATTCAACATTAGCTACACCACCTTCAAATTCAGGTGGACAATTTGGAAGAACTACAAATGGCTGGAATTCGGTTCCACCTTCTGGCAATAATGTCGCCATTTCAACATTATTCAATTGTTCACCCCTTACTGAATCTATAGGAATATAAATTGATTGTTTATATATAAATGGCGAAAAACCTGGTATACTATCAACACCCTTTTTAATGGTATCGTTCTTTTTTGTTTTTCGAATTATAGCAATAGTACCATCATAATAATTTTTTATAAGTCTGTAATTCCCTCGTTTTTCAGCATATTTCTTTATTGCATCCACTTTCTTGTTGAAATTTTGGGAAGAAGTGTCAATTATATTTCTAGCCTCAGATACTTCAGAAGACGATAATGTACTATTGAAGCCACCACAAGTATTGAAAAAATCACTGCAGGTTCTTAACCAGACATTGCTAAATCGATATGTCTGTCCAAAATTATCCTCCAGCTGGAGACATGCGTACCAGATATATTCAGCTACTCCAAAGTTACCACAGGGGCTATAAGGAGGTTGATTTCCAGCGGTATAACCTGTATAAATAGTGTAGGTGGTAATATAATTTGTACACATATCAAATTGCTGAATCTGTTGAAATTCATAATTTGAAAGTTGATTATTGAAATAGAAATTAATGGAATTTGGGCAATTACTGGCGGGACAGAAAAAATAGCGAACATTGTTATAGGTGGTGGAGTTACCACCTAATGTAACAGTTAAGCAATTTGTCCAGTTACTCGTTATTGTTTCGGAACAAGCCGGCGCTGTAATATTTTGCCCGGCACTCACATTAGGGTAAACAAAATAAGTTCCATTGGACGCTGCAAATGTCAATGGACTGGAAGAAGTTTGCGAATTTACAGAAATAGAAGCTGAATTCACATTACAGGATTCGCAACGATAAACTGTAGCATTATAAACATTGACAGCAGAACCTGTACCTACTTTAACTTTTACACAAGTTTGAGTATACAGCAGTAAAGGACTTGTGCATTCAGGGTTAGGTGTACTTGTGCCATTAGGTTGAACATAATATACATATCCACCAGCACTGTATTTGTTTGTCCCCAATTGAAGCTCCATATTTAAAACAGGTGCGGAGGCACAAAGATCTTCAGTACATGTAATTACCCAGACATCAGAATAGGTAGCTACCAGTTTGCCTCCAATTTTCACCTTATAGCATGCAAAAAAAGCAGGACTTCCCTGTAAAGTACCATTACATAAACCAGCGGTAGAAGGTTGTTGATCTGCCCTTCCCTTAATCAATAAATAGGTTGTCTTCTGGCCAGTTGTATTATCGATAACAGAGAAACGGCTGGAAGTTTCCTGTTTTGCATTGGCAGAAAGTAGTAGTGTACCACCTGTACCAAAAGGACAATTATCAGCTGGCAAGGACGACAGGCTACACTGAACCCCATCTACAACCACAGCACTTACAGGCATCTCTGAGGGAATACAAAGCTGTAATTCTTGCTGCCCGTTATTAAACGTTATAGATTCAGGAAGCCCGGTTGCATATGCTGCAGGATATTTTAGCAAGATGTTGGTGGTACCATTGGACTTGCCCGGAAGTACTATTTTAATAGCCTGAAAACCCGAAGAACAAGTTCCACTTGGATCAGCTTTTACTTCAATTTGTAGAACAGAAGGGCATCCATCAAAAGAGATATTAATTGGCTTACCAACTGCACAGCTTCCCAGGCAACCTTCTTCTAATTGAATTAGTTCATATATCTTTTGCTTGGCTTGGAAATAATATTCCACAAACATGCGCCATTCTTCATTTGGCACTCTGCATGAACTTACTACTTCACAATTGTTCCAGGTAGGATCACCTTCTGAAGTTGTAGAACCTGGAGAGCTGCAATACAATAAATAATCGATATACTGATTAATATTCTTGTTTGTTACAGCTGTAAGTCCAAGTACTTCACTGGAAAAAGACAAAAGTAAGTTTTGCATTGTACTCTTTCTCGTGAACCCGGGACCATTTATAGCAAAAAAAGGATCTATATCCAGGAGCCAATTCGGTTCCGAATTTGTATATGACATACCAGATGTAAGTCGGTGGGTACCTATCTGATCGAGAGACCTAATTTCCTCAGCTATTTGATTATCCCATAAATAATATTGATTATTAGATTCACAAAACTGTAATTTGCAATATTCAGGATGGTAGGGGAGAAATTTGTATGCCCAATCCTCTTTCCAGTGTTGAATCAGTTGTTTTGTAGTAAAATTAGCATCATGAGGAGAAGTTAGACTTCCATCTGGCAACTCAAAGGAGGTAGCCATGTACTCTTCATGGGATGAAATCAAAACAGGAAAAACTGTCCTAAAATGAAGCCCTAGAACATTTAAATGAGGTTCTAAAAGATTTAAGTTCGGATCCTGTGAATTATACAAAGCAAATTGCCCACCGGGACTTACATCCTGAAGCATTAAACTGCTAAAAACTTCACAAGCATTATTGACACAATTAGACTGCTTTGAATTACAAGCATTTAACAGATCGTCATATTTAGTGTTTAACTGTGCAGTCAACTCATCAATATCTGCAGGAGAAAGTTCACCTACATCATAATTTTTCTGAATGGTGGATAGTAGACTTTCTACAAAATCTTCTTTTTTGCCAAGATCAACGATGCAGGTACTACAATCTGAATAACAATCATCCAGATTTAATGTATTTATCTCATTTTTTAAAAAATATGAGCGGGAATACAAGTCTTCATTTAAAGTACGTTCATTTAAATAATAATCAGTTTGAGTATCAATAATATCATTACTAATTGATAACACTATCTGAAACGTATATTCACCTATACCAGGAAAATTATAATTAAATTCTTTATTTATTAAACCACTAACTGAACAGCTACCGTTTGCGATCAATAATTGAAATATTTCCTTATCCTGATTTGAAATGAGATCTTTGGCTGGCGTTCCATACTCATCTGCAACTTTAATTATAACATTGTACCTACATCCAGTGCATATCTGTATGTTCCCATTCGTGTATTGGTGAATTAGCTGATTAAAATCAAGGGTTAATTTAGCGGGCCCAGAACTAGCAACAAAATGGCTAGCAACCCCTTTAATAGTTCTCGAACCCCTATCACTTACAAAATCTGATGGCTTAAGTATCAAAGATTTTGCGTTTAATGTAATAGCACCATTTATAATTCCAATATTATTTGGTACTGCGCCAGTTAAAGCTGTAGCAATTGTTTTACCAGTCAAATTTTTCCATGCCAAAGAAATCTGACCATTTGGATCTACAGTAGCAATCTTCTGGTAATGTTCTGCATAACCTATTTCATTTCCAAAAAACATATTTAACTCAGATTGAGTAGGTTTTGCATAATAAAACCGGGTAGTTCTATTATTAGTGTGAGAATTAATTGGCTGCAATACAGATCCTAATCCCCCCTGATAACGAACTAATCCATTAGGATCGGAGGAGTAGCCTGTAACCGTAAAAGGAAATCCTGCCGCATTGGGAATATATCCATTATTACCTTCAGCAATCCAATTGTTCTGTGAACTATAATAAGTTGAGGCAGAGTTATTTGAATTTACAGGAAGAGCATTGAATTTGGGTTTGACAAAGCTGCCTTCAGTATGTAAAAAAGAGCTATTAAATCGAAGATCATCACCAAATGCATTTTTCTTAAATCGAAGATTAGTACTAGGTATGGGAACTGGAAGAAAATTGAGCACATTTCGTCCAACTGGATCCATCAAAGACTCTCCTACAATTGTAGTAGGTTCCTCACCATCATATGTTTGTGTTAATATTTGTCTGTTTCTTAACGCACCATCAAAATATGTAATAATCTCTTTTTTACGCCCATCATCAGAAAAACTACCAGTATATTGCCAGTTGATTTGGGATTCAAATGAATTATCCAAAATAGGGTCAGAAGTAAACAACTCAAATATAGCCAGGCGGGAATTTCCATCTTCCATTACATTATAATCCCATTCTCCTTCTAAACGAATGCCATCCAAATCATAGGTAACAGAGCGTGTACGGACACATACATACTGTTGACGATAAGCTAAAGTGATTCTGGCAGTTCTGGTAGTTCTTAGTGTTTGCCTCGAAGCATTATTCCAGAAATGCTTAACCAATTCAGGCTTTGCTGCATTATTATTTGCCAATAATTGATCAATCCAGGCAGCATTGGAAGCTGTTCTTTCCAAGGGGGTCCATTCTACATCAAACTCTTCTCCAACCTCTTCCATTGGAATGCTCACTTGAAGAACCGTTCCATTTTCACTTATACCACCTGAATTGGTTTGCATGGCCATGAATTGCATACTTGATTTCTGTTGCCGTGCACCAGAAACAGGATCTTTTTCCCTAATTAATTGTATGGTAGGGGTTGAATTACGTCCTGGTTCTGAGCGATACTTTCGATCTATTATTACCTGCGCCTCTAACTCAACAAAAGAACCTAGAGAACCAAACACATCACTTTTTACCTCTTCTACTTCAACACGAACCCAATGTGCTTGCCCGAACTTATAGTAATCAAGCATTTTACGCAATTGGACAGTATCCTGATTGTATTGTATTCTTAGCTTTACATCTTTTTTTTCAAGTGGCTGAGGCTGTTCAGGAGAAGTGTAATATTCAATTTTTAAGGTTACTTCCACATAAAAGCTAGGAGGAGGTATTTTAGTTGAGTCATTAGAAAAGCGCAAGCTTATGAAATTTGAGACCTCTTGCTTCTGAATTCGACTCCAATCATATTGCGCATTTCTAAATTTTTCATCTTTAACCCAAAGGGTATCACCCTTTTTGATAGTACCCTTAATACTATTGGAATATGGTTCCTCAGCTGCAATTAATTGGACTGGAGATAGCCAAACAATTAAGTAAAAAAAGAAAAAATAGCGAATTTGATTACTCAGACGCATTCGAATAAGGTTTAAGGTTGCAGTAAATTAGAAATTGAAAACTGCTTATAAATCGACTTTACAACAGGTGTCCTTTTATGAGAATAATCAATCCAAAGATTGTTCAAAACATCATTCAATAATTGTTTATCTAGCTTTCTTTCTTCAATTTGAACGTCGTATTGAATACCCGTATTACCTGCTGCAGAATAGTTAGGATTTATCATGCTATAGTTAGTTACCCGATCCATTGATTTATTATATATCAAATCAATAGATGTCAAATTAAGGTGTTCCGGATTTTCCAGATGAACTATACATTCTGAATCATAATCCTGAATTGAAATAAAATAATCTTGGGGTTTAATCGCAGTAATTTGTTGTTGCGCTTGAATATTATTGTCAACTATAGGATTGGGAGGTAATAGCAAAATCACCTCCTGAACCCGATCAAGGACAGAGTTGAAATTTTGAGTGTAAAACATTTCAGTATCTGCAGATTGAAAAAGTATCCAATCAGAGGTCTTTGTTACAATAGTAGTATCAATAGTGAAATAATTTCTAATATCACCATCAACCAATGATTTAGAATTCCTAATAATTTTAAGTTGAACTCCATTTTTTTTACTAAGCCCAGTTAAAATATCCCAATAAGAAAGAACTTGTTGTTGCTCCCTCAGAGATAATGAATCCCAAGGTTTGCCCCCATTTGTTGAATTAACTTTTTCCTCGTGATATTGATTCTCTTGAAATTTGTTTCCTGCCCACACTAGTAAGCATCCGCTTCCACTAAGTAATAACAAGAGAAGAATGAATTTCGTACGTATGGTTTGCATTATAAATTAGTTCTGGATTCTTTAATAGTGATAATGCCCCTGTCAGTCTCCTTTTTCAATCGTACCAGCGTTCCCTGGTCATCATATTCGTATAGTGTTGCCAGATTGTTTTCATCCAATTCAGCCATAACTTTAAATGTTAATGGATTATACACATATGTTTTAATATTACTGGTGCTGGGAAATATTCGAATATCATCAATCATGGTAGCCCCCTGCAGTTTTATCTCCACTAATTCGTCAGCTGTGTATAAAGAAGCAAGATCAGTAGCAGTAATTGTAAATTCAACCAGTATCCATTTTTCAACAACCGCTTTTCGACGAGCAGCCGATGCCTGGTAGGTAGTATTTCCATTTGTAATAGACAAACTTAAGCCCGAAACATCATATCCATTTGCCTTCTTAATCCAAGCTGAGAAAATGTAATCCTTTTCTTTGTACATGGCAAATCCATTTGAATAAGCCTTTTTCTCGTTCATATTATAAGTGAACTCCATTTTAGGGTTCCTTAAATATGGAGCTGGTTTGGAATCGGATATACTTTTAACTACAAATTTCTTACAGGTATACGTACCGCTGATCTGCCATGCTTTATTACCTGTATGTACATTTTCGGGGTTATTATGTATGAAACTTCCAGTATTTCTCCAGTTAAAATCAGGAAGAAAATAATCATCACAGGTTGATAATGGACTAACCTGACTACCAGTACGATCCAGAAACTTTTGTTTATGATTAAGAGGATCTTCAAAAGATTCGAAATACACATCCTCATTATTAGTATTAGAAGCAACTATTTCAGGAAGTGTACCATTCCAACCCATTCTTGCTGCAGAATAATTGTTCAAAACATCCCTGCTTTCAATAGGTTGTCCATGTAAGTCATATAAGGTTGTTGTACTTGCTTCTACCCAGAAAGAGCTCCCTCGTCTTGAACTCGTTGGACTCATGTTCTTGGTTAATAAATCTTGCTGTAAAGAATACCATCCCAGAGAAGAGTTATACCTCCAAAGTGGACTAATAGTGTCAAAATGTCCACTTCTAGAAGCATCATAATAAGCTTTTGTCCCAATTTTGTACATTTCAAAAGCTCGTTTCGTTAGTACCTCATAACCAGTTTGAGGACGATAATTTCCCAGGAAGCCCTTTACATAGGGGTTAAACTGTTCATTTGTAATAATCGCTGCCTTCTTTATACATTTTATTCCCAAGCCAGTATATGCCTTATTAAATGAACTTTTATCAATCATCCAACCAGAAGACGATCTTTTCATTAAATGAGCTTCTGATTGAATGGGTTCAGCTAAGTAGTAACCATCCGGACAGGTTTTACAGGTTTGAGTTTCTACTATTGTCAGAGCTTTTCCAAAAGCATGGAACTGAGCCGTTGAGAAAAGTACTGTTAAAGAGGAAAGCTGAGTCGCAGCCATTAATTGGGATCGGGTGTTATCATAAATTTCCACTCCGATTGAGCCTTTAGAGGGATTATCCAAATTAGAACACAAAAACTCAAAATAATTGTCACCCTGTAGTAGCGTAATTGGTAAAATATGCCAACGTTTATAATTAGATGTTTCAGTACCATCGAATTTGAAGAGCGTTTCTCCATTTCTTCGAATCCAGAATTTATTATCGCCGGCTATTCCTATAAACACTTCTCGCTGGCCAACATTGTTCGTGATTAGTTTTCCAAATCCATACCATTTATTTAGAGGCATACTTGTAAGTCCAATTGCCGTTCTATGTAACGGGCCTCCAAACTGATGTCCTAATGGTTTCTTCCACAGCTGGTGCACTCCCAATTCAGTGTATGAAAGTGAACCTCCCGCTCCAACAGTATAAATTCGAGCATTATCTTCTGAATAGGATTCATTCGAAATTTGAATGGCATTTGAAGTTGACTCACAGGTATTAATGGAGCCTTCATCCACACAATATGTCTGATCATTACCCAGGTACATATTCTCCGGGCAGGTTGGACAAAAGTCTGAAACAAGACCATCCCAATTTTCAGAATAATCCTGTGCAGAAGCATTTAAGACCAAAAATTGCCGAATTTCATTCTGAGACAACATTAATTGATTATTCACAATTGGATTAATCATACAGGTATATCCACCAATTCCAGCACCTAATAAATTCCGATAGGCAGATCTGATAATCTTTGCATAACCACTGAAATTTGTAACCAATTTACCTTTCCTGTCTATTAAACGCTTGGTTGAACCATTAGTGGGGTTGATAACCCACATATGTATTCCAGATGAGCCGGAAAGACCCAGTAACTCATCCCCAGGTTGCAAAAATTGATTGTATTCGGTGGATATTATACCTCCATCAGTGTTCGTACTAAAATCACTCATAAAAACACCCTGGGTCTTATAGGCGCCGCCCATTTTATCGTATGCCCAATGAGCCGGAAGACTAACCGAGTAAATCGGCCTTTTGAACTCATCAAATGTTTTTGAAACAAGGGTTTGTCCAGTTTCAGCGTCAAAAGCAACATTTTCAGTAGCAATTGAACTACCGCGGTCCATTTTTACAACTTTTCGAACTAAGCCATAGGTTGTGATTATTTTAGTAAGTGTTGCCGTACGAAGCTTTTTCTTTGTAACATTCTGTTTAATAGGAGCATGCGGAGCAGGGAATATAGAAAAGACATCCAAACCAACATTGTAGGCAGTACCTACATTTTCATAGTCATCTTCATACATGTCAGCAACCACCTCAATCTCTCTTCCTAAATGAGCATTTACAACAACTCCATCCTTTTGAATAACTGGCACTTCAGTAGATAGTTTATACTGGCTTGCACCATAAGGGACACTGTTATATACATACTCGGTAGAATTTAAAAGAATATCACCCTCACCAAAAACTTTCTCTCCCTTTTCCTTTCCATTCATATCATTCAACTCAATACGGTATCCCTGTGACATGGTAAGAGACTGACTACTATATGAAGTAAACCACGAGCCATTTGTTCTAGGCTTTTTATTGGTAACCTGCGGCTTGGTAAATTCGACAATTGTTGGAAATTCTCGTGTGGTATAGTATTCCATTATACTATATCCAGTTGGTGCAGTTAAAACCTGATCATTCTCCTTATAAATCTGCTTTATCCTCACTTCACTATAACCAATACCAGGTGAAGGGAAATAGGCTTCTCCAAATGGTGCTTCTAGCTGATAAAAGCCATTGATGCCGCCTCTTATGGTTTCCACATAAGGAACTGGTGCTCTCAAGGCAGACTCCTCACCTCCCAACATAGGCTCATTGGAAGCTACACCGCTTGAAATTATTTGACCATCCTCCTCTTTTATGTATTCATAAGAAACACCGTAAATAGAGTTGGTATTTCCACTGGTACCGCCTGTAGCAGTCATTTCATTCCAGGAATCTGAAATAAGAACGGATTTAACTCTTGTACCTCCACCTAATTTGACTGGTTGATTAGCCCCAGGACATATTTTTACAAATGATTCATCAAGCTTAACAATGGTGCCAAGAGCAATTCTATCAGCTCTTTCATTAAATGTTTTTTTAAGTTCCCCCAAGTTATTGAAAGCTGTCCCAAGGGCACTAATCGCTTTCTGGAAATCTGATGATGGATCCTGATCAGGAGAGGCTCGGCTATCATATCCCGGATAGGCATACTGTGGGTATTCCATCCGAAGTTTTTGCCAGGATGCATGTGCGATCGGATTAGTAGTTACTTTTCCACTACTAAAGGTTTCAAGTTCAACAACACAATCAATATTGTTTGAACCATTCTCTGAAATAACAACATTTTTTACACGAGCATAGCAACTAACATAATCGTATAAATCGTTGTTACTTTGCTGAGCAGGTTTATTGGACATGAATACCTTAAATCTTGTATATAAATAATCAGAACCATTTAAGTAAGTACGCAGAAAATAGGCTTTATCCGACTCACCAGATCTACGTCCGCTTAGATCATCATTGCTAATCTGTAATTTCATTTTTCTCATATCTGCCAGACTAGTTGCCTGAGTTCCATTTCCCCTTTGGAGTTGAACAACAGGATGCATTATCATTGCTTTTTTACCCTGGACATAGGAATAATCATCGGGCTCGTATTCAAATGATATGACACTTCTGGTTGGAGTTTTTATCGTATGTAACAACCACGCTCTGGAATCATTCGTTGCTTGTGTTTTATTCTGGTTGGCGTAAGGATACCATTCATTGTTTAAAGAAGCGTTTAATGGCTTAGGATTATATACACCCCATCGATCAACTTGCTGATAGCCAAAAGGGTAACCATTACCTCCATGATAGGTAAATTCATAAGGAAAGTTTTTACCATCTTCGGAACAACCATAAGTGAAATAAACCCTTTTTAAGGTTAGCTTTCCTTTGAGATCTGGAGCCTGACCAATTGCGTTAAAATTGGGGATGCCTGGACAAAGGTCATAGGTATATTCAAAAACAACCCGTTTTACAGGCTTGGATAAATCCTGCTTAGAGTAAATTCTAATCTCTTTAATTCTTTTTAAACGCTTAGAAGGATCCAGTTCACCTTGTTTTGAAAGTACTCCTACGGCATCCATTCTATCTTCCAACTCAAACAAAACGATTTTATTTTTGGTTTCAATCGAATGAGGATACCAGATTTCTTTCTGGCCATATACCACCATTCCTTTGTTATCCATCGGATCGGCTGCCTGACCACGGTGAAAATTAATCTGATTAGCAGCTGTGGCCATGGGAGTTCTCCAGCCATAATTCTGGTGTACTCTTGTATAATTAAACTTAATAGCGGTGCCCAAATCATCATCAGAAATGCCATTACCCGTTACATCGCTATAGTCAGATGAAAGAATTTCAGTCAATAAAAATGAACTGGCATATCCAGGTTGTCTTTGAAACGAAGCATATTGGTCTTTAGAAGTAGCGGTAGCATCGCCCCCTGTTGCAGTAATAGCATTATCAGTAACCAGACCTGTTATACTATTTGGTTGTTTTGCTCCAACTGCAAAAGTAAATTCTTCCTGAAAATTATTATAAACCGGAATACCATAAACTAAACGTTTTCCCGCCTGATCTGTTATTGAAATTTCTGAAATATGATGAGCTTTCCTTACTACAGGATCAATTCTGTTAATAGTTTGTTGAGTAAAACTGGTAGAATTAAAATTACACAAACCAGTACTAAAACTTACAGGAGCATACGACTTAATAACCTCTCTACCGCTTTGATTAATTGCTTCTCTGGCTGTTAGGTAGTTAATGTTCTCAACCAGTTTATTTCTATTTATATTCGAATAGGCAGCACTTGTAAGGTTCTTGGCTGGATTGATATTCTTTGCGCTATTACTTTGTATTCCAATGGATAGCAGATCTGTACCCTTTAAGTGTGATGTCAACTGACTATTTTCAATTGCTTTTTCACCCACCATCTTAAAAAAAGCACCTTCATTTTTTATTGAATTTGCTTCATTTCGACGAAACTCGGCCGTGTTAGCATACTCATTATCGGAAGACCATTTGCCACGATATGCCTTTTGCTTGGATGGATACATATTAACACCAACATGGACTCCACCACCTACTCCAACATCAAAACCAGCACCGAAAGAACCACCTTCATCCTTAGCTTTTGGATAGCTAAATAAACCAGTACCATTTTGATAAACACGAAATTGACCGGCGCCAACCTGACTCGTAAAATTGAAAACATCGGGCGTATGTACCACCACAGGCAGATTAGGCAACTCACTAAAAACTGAGTTTTCCTTTTCTTTCATAAAATCTTCCAATACCTGCTCTTTATTATTGGCACTTGCAGCGTATAAACTACCATACGCTTCTCTTGATTTTAAATCAGAAATCAATTCACGCTTATTCATATAACCACTAATACCACCCCCCAGATAAAAAAGACCAACGGTTCCACCTATATTAGCAGTAAAGTTCTTGGCATTACTAGTATACTCCAACAAGTTTTTAGGTGTAAAAGGGGGAGTATTAAATGAAATCGAAGAAGAACTTGTAGCTGAATATTTACGCCCTACATCAGCCCTAAATGATTGGGTAAGGGTTAAATCCATTAACCCTTGTCGGGTATTATATCCCAATGAAACATTGCCACCCATTTTCATTGACATATCATTTTGCATAGCTAGATGGTAGTCAAAGGACATTGATGGTGAAACAGTCACCCCATCAGATGTACTCGAACTAACTCCCAGGTTAAGTCCCATACCAACATGATTAGCACTTGAACTTGGAAAATCAATACCCACACCTGCATTAAAAGATACTTCGGCACCAATTCCCGTATAAGAATCAGAAAAAACTCCAATAGAACCTGCAAGACTTGGAGCTATTCCACCTTGCTTCCCAGATTTACCAAATTTTAATCCTGCAAATTCAGCTTTTACATTCACCGATCCACCCACTGTAACTTTAGGTCGCGTATAATCCTGAAATAAATAAGAATCGCCTTGAAAATCATCTGGAAGTCCCCTTAATTGCCGATTAATTGAACCCAGATTGAGATTCCATCCCAATCCTACCCAACTTGCTTCGTCATCCATGCTAACATTTCCACTATAGCTAAGATTAACAGGATATCCATCAATATCTAATAATGGGATATTATATTTAGAGTCGCCCGTAAACAAATCAACCATACCGGTAGTACCAGCAGGTGTAAAGGAGCTAAACTCAGGACTAGCAGGCCCTGACGTTAACGCTAATGCCTTCAATGGCATTAGATGCTGGAATGTGAAAACAGCAAGAAAAAAAGAAGCAATATATTTTCTACTCTTATTCATGAGCATTAAAAATTTATTGGGGTAAACAGCGTATCGATGGCAGTAATACCAAACCTAGTATTCATAACTACTTTAGAATTATCCAATCCACTTATTCCAATCAGGTAATGAAATTCATCGGATTTTCCAGAATTGATATATTGTATAAATGAAGGAAATGAAACATTATCATTTCCAATAAAACGAATACAACTATCTACAGGATATTCGAGATTATAAGTCTTGTCGAGGGATCTGATATAGGAAGGATCTAATCGAATTTTAAGGAACGCAGACTTCAAATCCGAATTATTACTAGGAAGTTCAGGTAGTATTAATTGAAGCCAAGCTGTTTTAGTATTATTTTTTGCCACGACCTTACCACTTGTATGATCAGCAAAACACCCAGTAATTATTAAATAAAATAACAGGATAGATAATAGCCTCAATGAAACATTATTCATAAATAAATAATAACTTTTTTGGTGAATGACCGGGCAACTGAACAATCAATTCATAAGATGTACCCTTTTCAAGACCTTTGCAATCAGTCAGGTCAATATCAACATAATTTATACCGTGCTGAAGTACCAACTTTGGTAATTGACGAACCTGCTCCGATAAATTTGCCAGATTTCGAATGCTATATTTAACAGGTAACTTGCCATATGGATTGTTGATGCTAAATCGAAGTATCTCATTTACACGCAAGTAATTACCCCATTGCATATTATCAAGCGATCTATATGAATCACCCTTTGGAATAGCTGGATCTATTGGACATCCATAAGTAAAAGTCCAAACTTCAGAACGATCCACCGGTTGATTACCAATATATCCAATAACCTGCCATGCATAGGATTTTCCATTCTGTAGTAGATGGGCAAATTGTTGCAATGAATAAAAATTCTGTAGTAGGTTACGTGAATTAATTATGGGTAGATTTGTCATAATTGCTTCTGATGAAGTTTGATCTTGTCTTAATTCAGTTAGATAGAGTTGATATTGTATTCCCTGAGGAGCAGGTATTATGGGGGTCCATTGCAGGGTTGTGACCACAGAACACAAAGAATCGCGATTTGCTGGATAGACCAGTTCTATATTACCAATTGGTGATAATTCCACTAAAAAACACTCTTGTCCCAGTAAAGGAGGGGTAGCTGATTTATTATCCTCAAATATTGAATAACAAAATTCATAATTACCAGGGGGAAAATTACCAGCTACACGTAGAACATCAGCAAACCGACTGGAACCAAATTGCATGGAAGAGAAAGTAACTGAATTACCTGTCAGTCTAGTAGAACCAGAGCTGAGATAAATAGGATTGCTGCGCATTCTAACCACCAGGTCATTCATACTGGTTCTTACTTCTACTTCAACAATTGAAGTTATTGGGGTATTAGTATTAACAAGAGTAATCTGCCCAATAGTTTGCAATGATCTAGGATTTGTTATGGGATCAAATACAATAGTTATTTGGCCATAACATACGGTTTGTAGCAAAAATGCCAATGCTAAAAAGTAAACACGCATATTACCATTTATATACAATACCCGTAGTTCCCCTTTGATTTGGGAAAGCAAGCGGATTTTGATTAGTGATTAAATTTAATTGCTGATCAAAGGAACAATACCAGTTAATATGTTTAAATAGAGTACCATTTAACTGAAGTGAAAGGCCAAGCTGTTTTGCCAATGGACCATTACCTATATAATTTAATCCACAATTCCATAAAACACTTTGGCGAAGATTCCCACTAAATGAAACAGTTCCTAAATAATCCCAATAAGGATGAGCAGCAACCACATTTCTAGTTAATCCATTTTTTACCAACATTTGATGTTTACCAAGTAAAATGGAGCCAGTATGTTGCATCGAAATCATTGAATTTATACCTGTAGGAAGTAGAAATTCTGAAATTGTATTTTTACTTAACTCTACTATGTCACATTAAGTTCTTTGAATTTTTCTGGGTCGAAATGCAGGTCGG
>VFQN01003221.1_pt1 | contig 23760 bp, 38 predicted proteins | sample 3512371 | NCBI WGS metagenome assembly VFQN01 (sample SAMN10412370, study PRJNA504923) | tailings metagenome | isolation source: Replicate 2 from Balatoc abandoned mine | place: Philippines: Itogon, Benguet | collected 2017-08-28
CGACGGAGACCCCAACCCGCGCCCAGGGGAAGAACCCCAGCGGACGGCACCCCCTGCCTACGACACCAAAACCACCACCGGAGAAGCACCCGGCGGACACCCAGACACGCTCCCCAGCGAGCTCCTACCCCCACCACCTAGCCAAGCCACCAGACCCGCTGCCACAAGCCCGCCGAGCCCGGCTCTGTTGTGTAGCGGATGCGCAGGGCTGCCTAGGCGCAGCCTGCAACCGATATCGCAGTGTGCAAGCAAGCAGGCTTTGGGCATAAGCCATAGACTTGTCTGACACAATGCGTACATCCTAGGTTTGTGGCCAGGCATCCCCTGTCCTGGCCACCACTTAGGCTCCCTTGCTGAGCCCGCCACCACCGCTGATTCTAGGGTTCTGGCCTGTGGGATCATCTCTTTCTGGCTACCACTTCCTTAGCTCCCCTGCCGTACCCGCCACTTGCAAGCCTTCAACTTCGCTGACCCGCCCAGCTGCCATCGCCGCCCTACCGTACCCCAAACTTCCAGCACGCAGTCGGGTTTCATACCTGACAGGATGCGCAAAGGGCTCCATTGTACACTTCTCACAGAGTGTTTAGCACGCAGATTGGGACCTTTCGCTCCGAATGTTACATGCAGCGGCAGTCCTTCAATTGCCTTAACGTACAGGCCGCTTCACAAGGCACTGTGCGCTCACCAGTCACCACCCTAGACCCTACCCTGCGCCACAGACAGGGCTATTGGGCATCCGTCGCATCGCTTCCACGGGACCAGCCTCAATCGGTCGTCATCCGAGCTCGCTGTCCCTTGCACGCCGTCGCTTGCCACGTGTTACACCCAGTGACAAATTCACCGCGTGAAGTGCATAGCCAGGGACAGCGCGAACGCAAAGACGCACCTGGACGCACGAGACATCTGAAACTACCACAGCGCCAACGCATAAGGGCAGCGGACCTGCCATGCAATGGCAACGTCATTATTCCAGTCGCATAAGCCAAGGGCCGTTCCTCCCCCCCGGGTACCGGTTACTTATGGGAGAAACCCTCCCTTCCCCCTCCCGCGCCTCTTCTCGGTTAGCAGGTGCACACTGCTTGCTGCCACCGCCGCGGCCCACACTGTCACGTCACCAGTCAGTACCACCTGATCCACGCCTTTGTTGGCGCCAAAACTCCATTTACAGCGCAAGCCCCACGTCGTCCCATGCACGTTGGGTGGGGCCAGCCCCAGCACGCAATGCCTCTTAATAGAAGCACTCCCAGCTACACCTTGATGCCAACATTGCAACTGCATCGTCAACTGCAGCGCCAACTGCAGCTGGTCTAGCTGCTCCAAGTTGCTTCCTCTGCGGCCCGCTTACGCGTCGGTGACACACCCGGTGGAGGCGGAGGACACGTTCTTGATGTACTTGTACAGCGTGCCCGAGGTGGCCTGCAGGCAACAAAAGAGTGGACCGGTTGGAAAGACTTTGATGGAGCTGCCAACGGGCGTGCGGCACAGGAATACACCAGTGCACGGTGACAGCGGCCGCCAAGACGCGCAAACAGCAGCCGCTGGTCGTCAGTTGCAGGAAAGGTGATTTTGCCAGGAGGGAGCACAGGAGAAGCACCGCTGCCTCGGGCGCCGGCACGGGCTGCCCTGTTGAGGTCCCACCACACCCTGCCCCCAGACCGCCAACCCCCAGTACGCGCGCACCTTGAGCGCGGGTGCCTTCCACGCGGCCTTGCGCGCCGCCATCTCCTGCTCCGACACCTGCACGTCCATCACGCGGCGCTCCACGTCGATGACGATCTTGTCGCCGTCCTGCGGGGCCACGCGCGGGGCGGGAGGTTTGCAAGTGTTAGTATAAATATCCCGTGCCTTCACAGCTTCGGATTGCTCAATGAACAGAAGCGGCAACTTCCGGGCTACCAGCCGCATCACACCACCCACCCTGCGCACAACCGCTCCGGCGCCTTTCGCATCGTTTGCACCTTGCGTACCAACCCCTGCCCCAGCCCTCCCCCACCCGCTCACCTGCACCAGCGCGATGGGCCCGCCGACCTGCGCCTCGGGGGTGACGTGGCCGATGACGAAGCCGTGGCTGCCGCCCGAGAAGCGGCCGTCGGTGATGAGCGCGCACTCCTTGCCCAGGCCGGCGCCCATGATGGCGCTGGTGGGCGTGAGCATCTCGGGCATGCCGGGGCCGCCCTTGGGGCCCTCGTACCTGCAGGGGGCGGGAGAGGATGAGGCCGAAGATGAGACTGTGAGGTGTGAGAATGCAATGGATGGAGGCGTTGACAGCTGTTAACATGCGCTGCAGGAAGCCGCGCGCTGCTGACATTGCTTTTCAAGCCGTGACACGCATTGCGGCGACCACAGATGTCATCTGCTCAGCAATGTCGATCGTCCACAACGTAAGCGGCGGTCACGCGCCCCAGCCGCCGTCGCGTACCCACCGGATGACCACCACCTTGCCGCGGAACTTGTTGGGCTCCTTGCCCACCATCTCGATCATGTCCTCCTCGCAGTCGAACACCAGCGCCTCGCCCTGGGGTTGGGGGGGGGCGGAGGGGAGGGGCACCGCGGGGACAGGGCGGGGTGAAGGTCAGAGGAGCGCGAGGAGGCGTGTTGCCTATGAGCCCGCAGGCAGCAGCAGCACAGCACCATGCCTCAAGCCAGCGTGAGCATGCGGAAACGCGCAACTCTACAGCCAGCCTACTCAGCAGCACGGCATGAGGTGCGACAGCGGCTTGCGCTGCCGCCAGCCCCGCGGCCTTCCGGGCCTCCCCCTGCCTGCCCCCTGCGCACCTCGAACAGCAGGCCCTCCTTGCCGGTGATCTTGGCCACGCTGCCCTCGGGGGCCAGGTTGCCGTACAGGATCTGGATGTGGCCTGCAGTACAGAGGGGCCAGCGGAGGAACGGAGGCGTCAGATCGCTGACACTGCCGCGGCTCGGTGCCAACAACGCACAGGCTGCAGCGTGATAGCGCAACAGCCTGGGGCCGCAGCCGGTGCAGTGGCTATGCGTTCGTGGGGTGTCGCGTGGCTCATTGACCCTTGTCGCACGGAAAGGAAATGCCACTCGGGTAAGCAAACCAGGCTAGCGTGATGTTGTGGTGCGTAGTGTAAAGCGCTGGCCGTCACGGCATAGGTGGCCGGCGCTGATCCGACCACGAGGCATGCCCGTCCCTACATGCGGTGCGGTGCGCACACGGACCTGTACGTCGCCCCAGCGTCACACAGTGTGCTGCCCCAGTGTATTGTTGCGTGGCTCATTGACCCTTGTCGCACGGAAAAGGAAATGCCACTCGGGTAAGCAAACCAGGCTGGCGTCATGTTGTGGTGCGTAGTGTAAAGCGCTTGCTGCCACTGGTTTGGGCGGCCGGCGCTGATCTGACCACGTGCAAAACCAACCGACCCTGCGCGTTGCGCCCCACCGCCCACTACCCTCTGGCCCTCCACCCCCTGCCCACCCGTCTTCTTGATGGGCTTGTCCACCGGCAGCACAACGTCCTGGCCGGCGCGCAGCTCGGGCACCTGCGCCAGGTTGGCACCCATGGTCTGGCCTGGGGGGACGGAGCGAGACAGGGGCGAGACACGGGCGTTCAGCAGGGCGTCAAGGAACTGGTGAACGAGTTCGCCCTCAATGAACTGGGACATTCTGCACAGCGCTTATCCGAGAAGGAAACAAGGCGACGCCACAGCCGGCCTTTCGCGATCGCGATACCTTTTGTCCGTGACAGGGCGTCGTGTGGGGCCCCACGCTGCCACTCCGCCTCCGCAAGGCCCCAGCACGTGCCCCCGTGCCCCCACCCACCCGTGACAGTGAGGCAGTCGCGGTTGATGAAGCCCTGGCTGTCCAGGTACTTGAGCAGCGCGGGGGTGCCGCCCACCTGGGGTTGGAGGCGGCAGGAGGGGCAGGGGCTGTGGGTCCCGGCCGACCAACTGAGGAGTGGTCGCAGCGTGCGTGAGCAAGCATGCGCATGATGCGCAGTGCCAGGCGCACCGCCGCCGCCTCAGCGCGGCTGCACCTCTCTACTCCTTCCGGCCCCCATTCCCTGCTCCTTGCCTCCCCTTCCCTCCCCCACCTTGTGGATGTCCTCCATGACGTAGCGGCCCGAGGGCTTGAGGTCGCAGATGAAGGGCACGCGGTCCGACACGCGCTGGAAGTCGTCCAGCGACAGGTCCACGCCGCAGGAGCTGCAGGAGGGCGGGAGGGCGCGGGGGCGGGTAGGGGTCAGTCGGGGGCGGGGCCAGCGTGAGCAAGGTCATCACGTGGCACTTCCGTACGGTACAATCCTACCCGCAAGCATTGTCGTTACGATGTTAGCCACGTGTCATTGCACCGGTCGACTTCCAATGCACCGTATTCCATTGACCGGCGCACAACGCCCTTCGCCCCGGCCCTCTTCACCCTTAATCCCCCCCCTCCCCTTGGCTCTGGCCTCCCCTTCGCCCCCCCACCCCCCTCCTCACCGCGCCATGGCGATGAAGTGCAGCACGGCGTTGGTGGAGCCGCCGGTGGCCATGACCGTCACCATGGCGTTCTCAAAGGCCTTGTAGGTCAGGATGTCCTTGGGCTTCAGGTCGGCCTTGAGCAGCTCAAGCATGTACCTGGAGCGCAGGGCAGAGGCAGGATTAGGGGTTGCGGCGGGTTTGCGGGACTGCGGATGCGTGTACGCAGACTCCGCACACACGGTCGTGCCAGGGACAGCCAGAAGGATTGCAACCACTCCTCCAGAGCTGCCAGCCCCTTGCGGCGGCCCTCTGTCGGCGGGTGTACCCACACGCGTGGCCCCCGCCCGGCCGCCCCCGTGCCCACCTGCCGGCCATGCGGCACTCGTCCAGCTTGAGGGGGTCCTCGGCGGGGATGGATGAGCTGCGGGGCGACGGGGCGACAGGGGAAGCGGGGTGACACTTTGGCAAATGGGTGGAGCCGGGAAGCACCCTGCGGTTTCAGCACCCTAGCACCGCATGGTGATACTACGGTAGTTGTAGCACACGCGGCAGTGATTGCAGGGTGGCCCCCAACAGCTCCGGCAGGCACAGAGCGGCAGGCACAGAGCCGCAGACCCGCCCAATGCCGTACTGCAGCTCCGCGCCGCCGTACCTGTACGGCAGGGTCATGCCCATGGCCTCGATGGAGGAGGCCATGGTGTTGGCGGTGTACATGCCGCCGCATGCGCCGGCGCCGGGGCACGAGTTGCGCACAATGTCCTGGCGCTGGGCCTCGTTGATCAGGCCGGCAGAGTAGGCGCCTGCGGGGAGAAAGAGGTTGGGGGACCAACACAGGCGCGGGTGCAAGGATGTTGGACATGTGTGTGCGATGACGTGAAACGGCTTGGTGGAGCAGTGTGCAGTGGGGAGTGTGCTGCAGCTGTAACGAGCTGCGCGCGGCTAAGAGGCGCGCGTGGCCCTGACTAGACTGCAGCCCGCGGCCCTGCTCTTCACACATTTTGTGTGGTGAGCAGGCGCAGTTCATATCGCAGGAAGACTGCCGCGAGCGCCACAGAAAGAGGCAAGGCCAGCGGTAATTATTCCCGCGTTGTGCCCAACAGGGCGTGTAGCGGGTCGACGGCTTTACATGACTGTCACAAGGCCGAACGTCACCACCCCATGTCCGCAGCCCCGAGCCACAAGCACTTCCTTGCAGATAAACCCCGAAGCCACCGTCAGCACCTGCCTTTAACCCCGGTGCCCCTAAGGACAGTTGTGTTTATAGCTGTGCTGCAGCTGTAACGAGCTGCGCGCGGCTAAGGAACACGCGTGGCCCTGACTAGACTGCATCCCACGGCCCCGCTCTTCACACATGACGTGTGGTGAGCAGGCGCGGTTCATGTCGCAGGAAGACTGCCGCGGGCGCCATGGAGGGGCCGAGCCAGCGGTAATTATTCCCGCAAGAAGCTGATTGCGTCTCGCGTACTAAATGGGGCATAGGTTGAGACATTGGCTTAAGCAGGGTTGACTGCGCCTTTGCATGCTGCTACAGCTTGCATGGCACGTGCCGTTCAGCCACCAGCCGGAGGGAAATGTGATTCCATGTGTAGCAATGTAGGGATGATCGACAGATGTACTGCAGCTGTAACGAGCTGCGCGCGGCTAAGGAACACGCGTGGCCCTGACTAGACTGCAGCCCACGGCCCCGCCCCCTGCACATGACGTGCGGCGGGCGGGCGCGGTTCATGTCGCAGGAAGACTGCCGCGAGCGCCACGGAGAGAGGCAAGGCCAGCGGTAATTATTCCCGCATTATCCCCTCACATCTCAGCTAATCCCACCAGTCCCGCGCCCATGAACCCAACCAATACAGCACGGCGGGGCATCCAAGCCGGCTCTGCGCCCTGTGCGAGTGCACTACGTAACAGGTGTCGTACGCCGTACATCCCGTACACCACTCACCGTACGACTGGAAGGCGGACACGATGTCCAGCACGCTGCCGTCCATCTTGGAGTGGCCGGGCTTGATGGTGCCGCCGTAGATCATGAGCGCGGGGCGGTTGAGGCGCGCCATGGCCATCAGCGTGCCGGGCATGTTCTTGTCGCAGCCTGGGGGTGCGAGGTGGGGTGCAGGGGTGGGCGGGGCGGGGCGGGACATGGTGTGGGTAAAGGCCAACCGGTAAGAGTAGGCACAGGAATGCGTTCTGGGTCGGTGGCATGGTGTTGTTGCAGCATGGGGGTGAGGCCAGGCTGGTGAAGTGCTACGGCGCTAGGCACGCAGCCCTGCGCCGTTCAGGCGTCACCTCGCACGCGTGCCTTCCCCGTCCCCACAACCCCGTTTACGTTTCTGTTACTCTGCCGCTCCGCGGTTACCCCCCAACACCCCGCCCCCGCCCACCTGGCAGGGAGATGTTGGCGTCGTACCACTGGGCGCTCATCACCGTTTCGATGGAGTCGGCGATCAGGTCGCGGCTCTGCGGCGGGGCGCAGCATTGCAAGGGGACCTGAATACTGTAGCGCTGTACAGACCGTTCCAGGGCATGGTGCTGGGCCTACCCTGCTCCGGGCTCCCTGGACGACCGCCCTGGCTCGCCTCCCTGGGGTCTCCCTGGCCCCACACTGGGAGCTGGTCGCCGGGCCACTAAGGAACAACCAGACGGGCACCCTCGGCACACAGCCTCGTGCCGCCAACCGCAGCCGCAAGGCTCCCCAAGCTATATGTGCAGCATAGCCTTCGGGCCAGCCAAGGGCCACGGTCCAACCCGCCCCGCTGCTCCCGCTGCTTCGCCCCCTTACCCCTTTGGCCCTGTCCCCGTGCCGGCTGTCCCTGGCCCCGCCGCCAGCCTGCAACCCTGCCCCGACCCCCGCGCCCCCGCCGCTCCCTGTCCCCTCCTCGGCCGCACCTGCAGGCTGAAGCTCATGCCGTCGGTGCCCATGGAGATGCCGTCCGACACGCCGATGGTGTTGAAGCGGTAGCCCACCATGCCCATGGCCTCCACGCCCTTCTTCACCTCGGCCGCCAGGTCCATCAGGTGCATGTTGCAGGGGTTGCCCTCGTACCACACGGACGAGATGCCCACCTGGGTCGCACGAGGTGCGGGGCGACAAGAGAGTCGGCGACGCGCAAGAGTGGAGCTGAGTGCGAAAGGATGAGGTGTGGTGAGGTCCGGTGAAGGTTGAGTTGTTGGGGTGTTTGTGGCTGGACGTGCGCACCAGGGCTGCGGTTATGCCGGGTCTGCGCAGTGGTGGCAGCCACGCTGTGGTTCAGGCACACCTGAGGCTTGCTCATGTCGCTCTCCTTGAGGCCGGTGGCGAACAGCATGGCCTGGGAGGCGCCCTGGTACTTGGGCTGCGTGATGCGGCTGCTGTACTTGTTCAGGCCTAGGGGAGGGACGAGGGAGCAGGTGGCACCCAGCGGCGGGGGTTGGCGGATGGCTGCGCCAGATCGGGACAAATAGACATACACATGGCCTGCGTTGTAATTGGGCATCACTTGGCTATGAGGACTTGTATGCAGGTCTGAGTGCCGCTGCGGGGTAGAAATCGCTGCTTTCGTCAGGGCAACGGCAGCAGCGCAACCAGCCCGCTAGATGAATCATGCAATAAGCAAAATCAAAAGGCATAACGGAGTCTGTGAACCCTGGGATGGCAATCCCAGCAACCGTGGCGGCGGACGATGGTGCGAGGGTTGCCAAGTCCTTGCAGTTATGTTTCCCTCGACTGCCCGGGACCAGCCCAATTTGCCATTGAAGTCTTGCCAAAGTCCCCTTGAGAGCGGAGTACGCAAGCTGCCGCGCGTACAGGGTGAATACTAACTGTGCAACCATCCGCACCCGAGACCGGTGCGTCGCACCTGCCGGAACCGCAGGAGCGTTGGAGGCAGGCTTCTCAGGAGCAGAGACAGCCATGACCTTGACCGCCTGGCGCCCCTTCGCCGCAGAGGGCAGGGCCGAAGCCTGCGGCCGCATGGTCGTCGACTGCATAATGCCCGCAGTTCCTCCCTATGTCGCGGATGTCCCTAAACGTATATGCGACACAAAAGTATATGATGCATCGGTTTATATGTCTCGGTTGAGCGTCTCTTTGGCCTGAATGCACCCGTATGAACCCGAGGGTCAGGTGGCCATAACCCCTTCTGTGAAATTACAATTTATCCATCGAAGCCAGGGACGCAAGGTGTGCTCAACAGGTGTTGCCAGGCTGTAGTATGTCCCTTGGGTCGCCGTCCGCAAAGCCAGCCGGCAGTGCGGTGGACACCAGGGGAGACTCCCTTGTTTAACACAAAAAAGTCTACTCTTACAAAGAGCGGAGGCCCGGCCCTTTCGTTGCCCTGGTGGGCACCTGGCGGACACAGTTACGGTTGCGAGTGGCAGCAGCGAGTTCCCCACTTCAGGCCTCGCAAGGACAGTATCAGGTGACTGCAACCTTGCCATATATTCTGCCCTTACGCAGCCAGGCGAGCCACTTCCTCGGATGCGGGAGCGCAGCAAGGGACAGGCCCTGCGGACAGCCGGAATACCACGTGTTACATCCACGCAGGCACGTACTTCGCGTAGGTTAATGCCGTTGTCGCAACCGGCCATCACACTTCCAAAAAGATTGTGGGCTAGGCGTCGCAATGCCAATACGCCTACCGTATGCAGTACACGGTATACGAAGGTAGCAGCCGGTGCGGCGAGGTGCCAGCCACAGCCGAACACGGCCTTGCAAGAGCCTGCACTGTTCAGCATAGCTTGGTTCAGTGGCCCACTCAAATCCATCAACGGTGGCCCCTATGGTGGCCCTTGTCGCGTACAGGTGTCCAAGGTACGTTTCACGTATGAAGTCCTGTCAGCAACCCGTAAAGCCAGCCCGTTGATAGGATTGTGGCAAGGGATATATGCTAATAGATAGCAGGCGCGTTGGACTGCTCCACGCGCCGAGCCGAGCATTTGCACCGCACACGCTATGTAACAACGCACCCACAGCATGCTTGTGGACGGAAGCGTTGGTGCAAGTTGTCAACGTAGCAGCAAACCGCGTCACAGATCCTGCCAAAATGGAACGGAGTGCATGCGGACGTGCATGCTGTTACTGAGCAAGCAGCGGTGTAAGCGGTGTATCGTACCATGATGCATAGCGCAACCAGTCGTAGCCATGCACATGCTGCCTCCCTCCTGCGTCCAACAGCAACAAAAAATAACACAAATGCGTATGTGCTGGCAACCCACAGCAAGTACATGCGCACGCGCGCAACACGCCCACCTGAACACACACGCAGCGCATACACTTCTTGATCCACAATCCTAAGTCCGCCCAAAACTTGCATGCTCACTGTACTCCAGCTGGCACGTGTCAACTGCTCGTCCCATGCCTTGCGATGCACCCAAGCCACCTCCTCCCTGCCTCCCTCACCCATCCCGCTGTCCCGCACCGCGCCCCATGCGCCAACGCACGGCCTTCGCCGCTTCAGTCCCCGTCCGCGAACCACGGCAGCTTCAGCAGCTCCTCCGCCGTCATGCGCTTGGCGGGGTCCACCGCCAGCATGCCCGCCAGCGCCTGCCTGCACTCCGCGCTGGCCTGCGCCTCCAGCACCACCTTGACCACCAGCTCCTGCACCACCTGCACCTGACCCTGGCCCTGCGGCCCGTGCCTGCTCCCCCCCTTGGGCGCCACCGACTGCAGCGGCTGCAGCGGCCCGCTCCGCCGGTCCGGCCCGCTGGGCCGGTCGCCGCCGCTGGGCCGGTCCCAGGCGTCTGCGTCCGGCCCCGCCCCCGGCCCTCCCGGCTGCAGCGTGAGGCGGCTGGTGGGGCGCGCGGCCAGGCCGCCACGTGTCTCGCCGCACAGCAGCACGCGCGTCATGACCTCCAGCTCGTTGCGGCCGCGGAAGGGCGGCCGGCCCGTCAGCAGCATGCACAGCAGCACGCCTGGGAGGACAAGACGAGGACACGGCAGGGAAGTTGTCAGCCATGGCGCTGCCATCGCAAACGTCAGCCTATGCACTGCCCCGTGTGGGCACACAACTGCCCGGTCGCATATTAAAACAGCAGCTTTGAGTAAAGCCGTTGACAAGTGAAGATAAGCCGAGATGTGCATGCATCCGCCAGGACGCCACCGGCAGCGTACCCACCTGCGGCCCACACGTCCGCTGGCGTGCCGTACCCCGCCCCCCGTATTGCCTCGGGCGCCAGGTGGAAGGCGCTGCCCACCAGCTCCCGCGGCAGCTGGTGGGAGGCCGCATCCCGCGGCAGCCGCACCGCATGCATCGGACCCCCCAGCCGCGCGTGCATGCGCGGCGGCCGCCGCTTGGTTGCCAGCCGTACGAGCTGCCGCGCCCGCCCATCTCCGCCCGCCCCCGCCCCCGCCTGCACGGCCCGCGGAGGCCGCGGCGGGCGGTCCTCCGCCACCGGCCCCTCCCAAGCCGGCTCGCCTGACTCCCCGGAGGCCTTCCTCCCGGGCCGCGACTGGTGCTTGGCTCTGCAGGAGGAGGCGGAGGGCCTGTCCCGGTCGGTGGGGCTGGCGCCGCCGTCCACGGTGCCTGACCCAGAGGCGCACGGCCCCCTGTCGCGTGGGTCGCCGTCCGTTGGGGCCGTCCCGGCCTCCGCCTGGTGCTGCTGCTGCTGCTGCCCTCCGCCCTCCTCCTGGTCCTCGTCCCGCAGCTCCTCCTGCACCCACACCGTTTCGGCGCTGACGTTGCGGTGCACCCAGCGTGCCGCGTGGAGCGACGCCAACGCCTGGGGGGCCCCGAACGGAGGGCGCGGACAGCTTGAGCGAAGGTTATCTCAGTGCTAGAGTGTTAGACCCACTCAAATGTGCGGCTTTCGCGTCACAGCGGTGTAGTGATGCAGGACCCCTGCGGCAATAGCTGTTCTAGGGAAGGGCCCCACGCTGGTGCGTGCCGCACGCGCCCCATGCCACCCACCTGCAGCAGCTGCCGCATAATGCTCCTGCACGACGACTCTGGCAGGAACTGCTGCTGCTGCAGGTACGTGTGCAGCTCCGTGCCGCTCCAGTCGTACACCACGTGCGCAGCGTCATTCGTGCTGTACACCTTGTACGGCACCAGCAGCTGCGGGTGCTGCGGCAGCTCCACCGCCACGTCCAGCTCCCGCTGTAGCATGCGCCGGGCCAGGTGCACGTGGCGGTGCAGCACCGCCGGCAGGAGTGCCGCCTGCGCCGCGGGTGGCCCCGGTCCTCCTGCCATTCCCGCAGCACACCCTGGCCCGCCTCCTACAGACGCCCCCGCCGTCCCGGCCGCCTCATCCAAGACGCCCGTGGCTGCTTCCATACTACCCGGAGTAGCTCCGTCTGGACTTGACCCCAGCGCTGCTGCTGCTGTCCCTGCTGCTGCAGCTCTGCTCGCCCCAGGGCACCCAGGTGCAAGGGACACGCCGCAGGCCGCAGCCGCTGACTCGGGCGTCAAGTGTACCACTTTGTACATCATGTTTTTACCCGTAAGGCTCGATACTGCAGGCAGCAGCAACGGGTTGAGCAGCATGGCCAAGGCGACCCGCTGCCCGCTGGTTCTGCTTGCAGGAACACCCGGCCGGCCTGGGAGGGCCTCAGCCTCTCCATCCCCCGTGCGGAAGTCGTCTGCAAACGACGATGGTTCTGCCCGAAGGTAGCTGGGTACAGACAGTGGTTCCAGGTCAGCCGGTGTGCGAGACCCTTTGCCGCCATTGGAATGCCGCGAGGAGGACGCCGAGAGCTGGCCTGACCCCACGGCCCCCTTAGTGCCGAGGTACCCGTCGCGGGGCGTGTCAGGAAGTTGCCCCGGCAGTAGATCAACATGGTCCTGGAATGAATCGTCGGCACCAAACTGCTTGCCCTTCCCCTTACGACGGTTATCAGCAGCGTGCCCAGCGACTGCATGCGCTTCAGTGTCCTCCCCAGGCTTGGTGGACGTTGGCGACTTTGTCGGCGACCGGCGAGACCTTGAGCAACAAAACCATGCTGCAGGCATCCTGCTCACAGCTCCGCACCCGCCAGTTCCTGCTGGCAACTACAGTGTCGACGCGGCCCTGGTGCCCGGCCCCGCGAGCGGCATCTAGCAGGGGCCATGCAATAAGTACGTTCAGTGGTATTTATGTATGCAAGGGCGCCGAAGTGGTAAGCCCCAACGCAGTTTGGTGGAACATGCGTGCTCAGGATGCTCAGCAGGGTTTACTGCTTGCTAGGGCCTACAGCGACAGTAGACGCAAAGGCAGCAAAATAAGCTTCTGTACGCCAGGTTGCCAGCCTGTAGACATATAGCAGTTGGGGAACCACCTGCTGCATGATCGCAGGTCGCAGCAGCAGGCCGATGGCGCACGTCTTGCGGAGCCTTGCTTGTAACATTTGATGATTATATTAATCACAGCGCTAGACAATATACTTGATTTCTCCTGAAGTTTCATCCTGGCTCGGCCAAATTGACCCGCTTGCTTTGACTGGGAACCTTTCCCGATGACTAAACCAGCTTAACAGCTTCACAATGGTGTATATTGCACCACCAAAGGATAAGGGCGGGCCCAAGAAGAAACCAGGTATAGCGTGCTTTTACGTTCGGCGTCTAGCATGGTCTCTGCAGGACAATAATTTTCCTACAGCGATAGCTTGCTTCCAATCGTTTGTGACAAGCGAGCTGTTGGAACCCAATACCGATGGCCGCGGCCTCTCCTTCTTGCGCGAGCAGGGCCACCCAAAAATGGGAAACACAATCGTAAGGAGCTGGATGTCCTCACCAGCAAACAGGAAATGCTGGCCCAGCTTAGTAAGTCGGGCGTGGTGTCTGTGTGTGGGCGTGGTGTACTCGCTGGCGCCAGGGACGCGTGCGCACACAGCTGGGAACACCTGTTCGCCCCCGCCACACGCCCTGCACACATGTTGTAGACTGTGTGGGATAACGGTGTCATTCTCCAGTCACAAGGCGGCGACGCTAATCCCTCGCTGAGAGCTGTGGCTCCTTACCCCCCCACAGCTCGCCAAGCGGAGGAGAACACGAGGATCCTGGAGCGGGAGCGGCAGGCTCTGGGGCTGCAGGTGAATAGGCACGCGCAGTTGGGAGGCACACGCGCAACTGTTGCGGCTCCCTCTGCACAGGAGCGTCATGTACCTTGCCCGAACCTGCTGCTGCCTGTATGCTGCATTGCAGGGCCCTCCGCCGCCCCTGTCCCCTATGGAGAACCGCCGCGACCAGCGCCACTACGCCCCGCAGCACCAGGCCCAGCCCGGAAACCAGCGCAACCGCCGCAACGCCCCCAACGGGAAGTTGGCGGCTAACCGCAACCACATCTTTGCAGATGAGGGCAACAAGAGGGTGTTCAACCCTAGCCAGGTTCCTGGGCTCGGGGGCGGCGGGGATGATGACGTCTTTGCGCCCCACGGGGGCGGCGGCAGTGCCGGCGCCCAGTCGGAGTTTAACCAGACCTTTCCGGACAGCCCGAACTTCTACCCCGGCTTGGTTTTTGCTGTTCCGGGAACGCTTCCCCGGCAGGTCTCCCAACAGCCTGGCCTAGCCATGGAGGCAACCGTTGCTAACGCGCCTCACGGCGGCAACATGATGCCGCAGCCCGGGATCATGCAGCAACAGCAGCAACCGCCATATGGAGCTTCGCCGTTTACTCACGGCAGCGGCGGCTATGGGTACAACAACGGCAGCGGTGGGGCCCCGCCGCCGCTGCCTCCACGGCCGCCTGGTTATCCGACGGCTGGCGGGGGGCAGGGCCCTCCACAGCCACCGTTCGGAGGCCCGATGGCGACCGGGTCATACGGCGGACCGCCGCAGGGATACACGGGTGGGAGCTACGGTCCCGGGGCGCCGTCGCCGGGCGCAGCGGGTATGCAGTACGGGGCGGGGGGCCTGGTGGACGCCCAGTCGGATGACCCACGGGTCATTGCCCGGATGGAGGCGGAGGCCAAGAAGGAGGCCTACAGGCGGGAGCTGGAGGCGCAGATAGAGGCGAAGAAGCGGGCCAAGGACCAGGAGGCGAGGCGGCTGCGGGAGGAGGATGCGCGGTGGGAGGCGGCTATGGCGGCGGCGCCGCAGCCGTGGGACCCGGAGGCCCGGGCGGGGAGGCGCGGGGGCGGGGGAGACCCCCACCGGGACGAGGCAGGGCGGCCTGTGGGCGACCTGCGTGCTGCAGCCGCAATGGGGCCGCATGGTGGGGGCGGCATGACGCCACATGGTAAGGGGTGCTGAACTGTCTGGGGTGTTACTACGGGCACCTTAATGCTGTAGGCTTGAGCCCACTGCACGGCTTCGGCCCTTACGTCGTGCGTTGCCCCGACCCGCAGGTGCATTCCCCGGGCCGACCGGCTTCCCAAACCGCCTCACCATCGACATCCCCGACGGCGGCAGCGGCGCCTACCCGGGCCCTCCCCCGGGCGCCATGCTGCCGGGCATGCGGCCCTCCCCCGGCGGCCCCCACCACGGGGGCACGCTGCTGCCACCCCCGGGGCCTGGCATGGGCATGGGCCCCCCACCCGGGCCCGGCGGCCCCGCGCTGAGCCCCGGTGGCGGCCCCATGGCGCTGTCACCCACCGCCGTGCCGCCCGTGAGCCCCGGCAACCGGCGCTTCATGGCCGCCATGAACGACCTCATCGCGGGGCCCAGCGACGACCAGCGGCGCCAGAAGGACATGGCCAGGCAGCAGCTGCAGGCGGACCTGGAGGCGCAGATACGGGAGAAGAAGGAGCGGCAGGTGGGCCTGGGGTCGGTGGGGGGCAAGTTTGCCGGCTGCTGGATGTGCATGTGCCTATTGCGGTGCGCCTGCAGGATTGGGGGTCTCGAGGCAGCCCGTCCGTTGTAGGCTGTCTGACGGTGTGCCGTTGCGAATATATGGCGACTGTAGGACTCATGTTTAGCAAAGCTCGTTGGGGCATTGCGGCTGTGCGCGCAGGCTCGTGAGAAGGCGGAGATGGAGCGCGAGCGGCAGAAGGAGGAGGAGAAGCTGCGGGTGAGCGTGCAACAGGACCGCTTGCGCTGGGGCACTAAGGCTCCCAACTCATCTCCCACAACCCCCACTCGTGTCGTTTGCACCTGGCGGCCTGTGCAGGCCATGCGGCCAGGTCAGCTGCATTAATGTAGTATCTACTTGCATTACGTATGCCCACATCTGCAAGTTGCCGCAAGGCGCCAGTAGTCCTCGTGCCTTGACCTGTGCCTGCTGGTTGCCTTGCTGCTGCTGTTGCTCCTTAGATGTTCTACGAGCAGCAGCGGCTGGACGACCGCATCCCCGGCATGATGGGGGCGCCGCCTCCGCCGCAGCCCGCAGCGACCCAGCAGCCCTCGGGGCCGTCGCCCTTCGAGCCGCTGCCGCCCGCGGCCCGGCGGCGGGGCAAAGGGCCCGTCATCGACGCCTCGTGGCTGGACAATTTGCCCCAGCAGCAGCAGCAGCAGCAGCAGCCCCAGCAGCTGCCCCAGCAGCTGCAGCACCAGCAGCAGCCCGGAGTGCTGTCGCCAGGGGCGCAGGGGCGAGGCGGCGGGTTCCCAGGTGCGCCACGGCTCCAGCGCATATGCGCGACGCGGCCAGCTTTTTGTCATCTAGCTGTAAATCCTGCTGCCATTTACATGGTTACCATGCAGTCCCCCGCTGATATCCGACGCCGTGGCTTCCCTGCTACGCAGACAACGGGCAGTACCAGGGCGGCTTGGCCTATTCGCCCGGCCAGCGGCCGTACGGTGGAGGCATGGGGGACCCAGGGGGCATGGTGGCGGGCGTAGGCGGCGGCGCGCCCCTCGGTGCGGGCGTGGTGGGCGGCACGGTTACGGGCATGCTGCGGCAGCTGCAGGTACGCGACATTGGGAAAGGGGTCCGCTGTTCATGGCGCTACACTTCGTTGTGTCCTTTGGCGACAGGCTCCTGGCCTGGCTGCCCCATAGTAGCCCGTCACGCCCACTCCCTGTCCTCCATTGTCTAGCAGCACACGTGGCACCGGTAGTGCACTGGACCCGCTTCCATTCCGTTGCCGGAACAGCAGCTGCTGGCCGCAGCACTGCGGCACTTAGTGCATCCCCGCTGCCCGCGGTCCCAGTCGCCGACTACGCTCTTACGCACGCCCACCCTCCATCCTGCCCTTCGCCGCCCCAGGAGGAGCAGAGCCACCTTCGCGAGGAGGTGTCCCGCCAGGCGGCCGCCATGGAGCAGCTGGCGGAGAACGCGGGCAGGGCGCTGGAGGCACGCGACGAGGCGTGGCAGGAGCTGCAGCGGGTCAAGCTCATGCTGGCGGGGGGCGCGGCGGGCAGCCCGGGAGCCAGCCCCGGCGCCGCCGCCGCTGCCGCCGCCATCATGGGCTCCCCAACGCCCGCCGTCGCCGCCGCAACCAAGTTCCTGGCCGACGCAGCTCGAGGGGGCAGCCCTGGCGGCGGCAGGCTGGGCGCAGGGGGCATGGGGGACCCGCTGGAGGCCAGCGGCGGCATGGTGATAGTGGAGACGCACCTGGTGCCCAAGACCGTGAACGCGATCCCGGACGCGCTGCCGAAGCCTGTGGCGTCGGAGGTGCTGAGGAAGGGTGCGACGGACCCTGGGCCGCACGGCTCGTACGGCGGCGGTGACGAGGATGGCGGCGGGATGTACGGCGGCGGCGGGCTGGGGGGATACGGCGGCGGCGGCGTGCGGGGGCTGGCGCGGGCGAGGGAGTTTTCCAGCGACGGCGTGCGTGGGGACGACCCGTTCGGGCAGATGTACGGATACGACGAGGTGAGTTGAGGGGGTATGAAGGGCTGAGCGCCGTTGGCCTAGCGCGGAATGAGCCGCGCTTTGCTCCCATGGGGATATCTGGACGGGCTAGGACTAGTGCTGGCTCTCTCTGCTGGCAACTGCGTGATTTGTCGTCGCCGAATGCATGCTTTCCACTGAACCAGTGCTCCTACCCGGCCCCCTGCTCACACAGCGCCGCAACACCAGCGCGGCCCGGCCGGGCCGCAGCGGCATCCCCATGCCGCCGGGCGGGCGCCCTCTCCGCCCGCCGCCGGGAGTGTACGGCAAACCCCAGGCTCACGACGGCCCGCCGCACGGCACCAAGTACAACAGCTTCTTCCCGGACGGCGGGGCCCCCTCCAAGGGCGGCCACGTGCCCCCGCAGTCCCCCGCCATCCTCCGAGGAGACCACCTACCCAGCCCCACCCGTCAGACACGTGACAAGCCAGGCGCGAACACACGTGGCGGCCGCACGGCCGCCCGCCAGGGCGCTGGGGCCCTGGAGCGCCCGCCGCGCGGCGGCGGCGGCGGCGGTAACGCCAAGCTCCCCGCGGTGACGGGTGCGCGTGGGGGGCCGCCACGTGGCTTGGCGGTAGTGCGGCGAGGCAGCGAGCCCGGGATCGGGCTGCCGCCCATGGCTCCGGGCAAGGGGCAGCTGGCGTCACGGCGGAGCGCGGAGAGCATCCAGCGCGTGCGGCCGGGGCAGGAGGCGGAGAAGCTGATCCAGATGGCTATCGATATGGGTGCAGGCCACATGGCGGACAGCTTCGATGACATCCCGCACCTGCCGCCGCTGGTCGCGGGCGCGCTGGCGGCGGCGGAGGCACAGGTGCTCATGCAGCACGACAGGGCGGGGCTTCTCAGTGGCGGCGCGGCGGCGGCGGGGGCGGCAGGCGGGCGCGCGCCACGTAGCCGGGAGCCGTCGCTGCCTGGCCTTTCAGAGCACGTGCTCACGCGTGCGTCCGGGTCCTTCCGCCCGCCGCCGTCTTTCGTACAGTCCCCGCGCGCAATGTCGGCCTACGACGAGATTGAGATACGGCCGGCAGGCGCCATGCGCATACAGCACACAGACAGCGTGGCGACGGATGTGCACAGTGCACGAAGCGGAGGTGGGGCGGGGGCGGGGGGCGGTGAGGCTGCAGGCAGAGGCGGCGGCGGGGGCGGGGGCGGGGGCTCGAGACCGGCCAGTAGCGCAGGTGGTGAGGAATTGCGGCGGCGGAGCAGCAGGGCGCTTGTGCCGTCGTCTCATGGTAACAGGCCGGACGGGGCAAGCGCGGAGGACGGCTAGCGGCTAGGAGGCGAGATTGTTCAAGAAAGCGGCTTGAGTTGGTACGGGTATGCAACGTATGAGTGTGCTGCGTACTGTAGTACTCGGCTCAACACGCATGCATCCGTGCTTCCGATAGGTGGCGATTCTGGAAGCAGATGCCTGTTTGGGCTGACGGGTGCCAGTTGATCATGGGGCATAGCATTGTGCATCGCAAGTGACTGCATCTTACTAATGGGCCTGAGTGACAGGGAGTAGGCAGGTGCGCTGCTGGGCTTGCGGTCCTTGTGGGGCTGGCATAGCGAAGAAGCCTTGACTATCGTACGAGAGCGGCTTCGGGCCTTCTTCGAATGCGCGACCAAACAACGACACTGGATAATGAGATGGAGCCGTGTTTGGGGATTTCCGCATTACCGTGCGACTGTGCTGTGGAGCCGGAGGCAGGAAGACCAGCAGGCGTGCATATGTGGCTTCTGATGGGTTGGCGTTGGCAAAAGGTTTTACGTAGGATATCCGCAGTGGACCCGGCTTGCCACGGGCGCGCCAATGTCTAGCAATGCCACCCTTTGGATCTGGGGCACCTGACAGTGATTGTTTTGAGGTGAGGGCTGGGGCCTGGGTGCCGGAAGTGAGCAGCGGAGGCCACGGGTTTACCGTGGCTGGTCTAAATCTTTAGGTAACGTGGACCGGGAGCTACGGCGTGACTGCAACACCACCGACACGACGAATGTCCTATGGTGCACAGGGGCGAGGCTGCGTGGGGTATGCAACCTGCACCGAGCGTGCGGCACCTGTGTTGGCGATTTGCGACCACCTTTCCAGCCCCAGCTCTGTGCCTCTTGCTTGTGTGGTTGGAGGTGGTCATGGGCTGATCCACGGCCTAGCTCTTAGGCAAGCGCTAACCGGTACCACGTACCAGGTTGCAAGCATTTACGTGGGGATGCTTCGCGCGAGGTGTGCTATATCAAACAAGCCTTCAGGCGTACCGCCTTGAGCAGGGGATCTAGTGTTGTTCTGGCGTTGTAACGAGGCGGCTCGAGCTGTCTGCATGTCTTTTCCTGACAGTACCGGGCCGTGCATGTCGGGACGCCACGTTTCAGGAAGCTCCTCTCACCTGACACGTGGCCACCTGCAGAGGTGCCGGGACTAAGACAGTTGGACTGCTGCACAGCCCACGGCGTGGCTCAGAATGGTGGGCCAGCGACCCAGGTGCTCAGTGCACGCGAAGTTGAAGCAAACCCAGTGTGGTAGCTCGTTTAGGCTGTACCGGTAGCTGTCCCAGTGTCCCACCACCGCGAGGCAAGACGCTGGGTTGCACGGCCCTGCAGATGCCCATGCCCCACCCCGCATCCCTCACCCCCATCAGGTGCCACTCCGTCCTTCTTGGCAACTTGCGAACTCGTGTAAGGTGTGCGTTGACTGTTGGCCTACCTGCAAGCAACCGCCTAGCCAACGTGGCATGAGGTGGGTTCTTCCAGCTTGTAAGCCTACTCTACGCACCCGTTCCCCGCAACCACCTTAAACCACCGGTATGCAATCGGAAATCCTATGAATTTGCGAGCTGCCTTCGCAAAGAGCACTGGGTGAGCTATATAGCAAGACACGAAAGCAACATGGCGACCATTACTCGCTGCACAGCGCCTTGCACGCGGCCAGGCACGACCCCATGCCCGGTCGCGTCGTCTCGGCTACCGCACCAGACGTCGACTGGCCTAGTTGCTGGTCCTAGCGGACGTACGATCGTCCAGATGCTTGCCGTCCCAGCGCCCAAGCTACGGCAAGGCGCTCGGAGTCAGCTCGCCTCGCCGCCTCACTCACTGAGTACCCAAGGTGCACCGGGAGCGGAGGACAGCAAGCAATTTGCCATTGCGATGGCGAAAGTTGCAGATGATATAAAATGTGACAACGTCATGGTCCTGGACGTCGCGCCAGGTATGTCACCTGGTCGTTGCTCCGCGCATTCTGCGTTTACGCCCTGCACAGACCTTCACTCGTCTTATGCGCTCGTGTATTCACACCTGCACCATACTCATTATACACGCTGCCATTGTGCATGCTGCTCCCCGGCGCCCTGAAGCTGCGCTTCCCTGCTCAGCTCCAGGTCACCCAGGACTCCCCACAACAGCCCGCAAATCACCTCGTCCCCTGGCAGAGCCCCCTTGTACCACCAACACCACCTTGTTTTACCATCCTCCACCAATGAATCTCCCCAGTCGTGAGCTGGACCAGCTTCCTGGTGCTGGCCACGGTGTTCTCCAAGCCGCAGCTGATGGCCACGTTGGCGCGCGTGGAGAAGGCGGCGGCGGAGCAGTACGGCAAGGCGCGGCTCAACCTGCCGGGGTCGTCGCCGTGGGAGACGCTGGTGCGTGGGGGCGGTCATTGGAGCTCTCCCAGCATGGACATGGCTTGTCAGGGCAGAGCCGCATTGGCAGGGGCAAGGGCAGGGCTGCGTGCCGCCCCGATTCTGGGTGCATGTGCAGCTGGGTGGCTGAGCCGTTGCGGGGCCACCGCCTCACGCTGCACTGGGAGGCATGTGCGCGGTGCACCTGTGCCTGGGACAGTGGCAGTGGCGGGGCTTCCTTATATTTTCTGGGCTGTGGGTGTCGGAGACGGGGCCCCAGTGTGCATGGGAAACGTGGAGGGGCCCGGGCGGCAGGGCACTCTTCACTCATGGTTGTCCCCACGATGCGTCGTCCTCCTTACCGTGCGGGTCGTGGGTGGCTGGGCGCTGGGTCGGGTCCCGGCGCTGGCAACGGCGGCTGCATACACGCATGCACTTCACGGATGCAGAACGGGGCGGCACGCCTGTGGTCGAGGTTACGGTGTCTGTTGCTGTGGCGGCAGCCGTGTTCGGCCGTATCGCCCCCGGGCCCCGGCCTCGTTCCCGCCTGCATTGACCTTGGGGCCGCAGCGGTGAGGTGGTAGTGGCAGAAAGCAGCACACCGCCGGCATAGTGGGAATTGCAGAAAGGGCGGGCTCGCAGCGCCCATGGTGCGAGGCGTGAGCGGGCATGGAGGGGACGCCATGGGGCGCAGCCGCCCTACTGAGGCCGGGGCCGAGGCTATGTGCTGCAGCCCCGGGTTCGTCTGCTTGCGTTCCACTCATGCAGCGTCGCCTTCCCCTGCCTCCTTGTGACCTCCCCCTGGCCCAGCCACACCCTGCCCCACGTGGCGGCCGTGCCTACAACACAGTTCATGGATGGCAACGTGCTTGTGCACAACCTGTCTGTTCTCCGTTCTGCAGCCCTCTCCCAACAATCTGCCTTTTGCGCACGCACTCGTGTCCCGGCCCTCACGCACACGTGTCATGGCCCCACACAGGACTTCGGGGACGTGGTGGTGCACCTGTTCACCGCCGAGCAGCGCGAGTACTACAACCTGGAGGACTTTTACGCCACAGCCGAGGAGGTGGAGCTGCCGTTCGGGGCGCCGGCAGGGGCGGGGGCAGCAGCCGGGGTGGAGCAGGCGGGGGCGGGGGCCGGCGCAGGGACGGGCGGCGCTGGGCCGGCCTGGACCACCAAGATCTGATTGGGGTCTTGGCGGTCGGCTCTGTTGCTCGGTGCGGTACGGGGCTTGAGGGCTGAAGGGCTGAGGCGGGCGGCGGCAAGTGGAGGCAATAGGAGCTCACGGCGGCCACCTCGGGGGAGGCGGGGCTGCCCATCGGGGGTGATGGGGACGCCGGGTGCAGCACCTGGCGTGGAGCAGGCGGGGGCGGGCGCAGGGGCGGGCGGCGCTGTGCGTACAGGACCTGTGCAGGAGCTTGAGGGGCCTGGGGGGGCGGGGGTGGAGGCGGGCAGGACAGGGAGCAGATGGAGGACGAGGGAGGGCAGTCACCCCCTGCGGTCATGGCGGAGGAGGTCGAGCTGCCGGCACCAGGTGGTGGTGGTGGCGGTGGCAGTGGAAGGCATCAGGGGGTGTGCAGCAGGCGGCACAGGCGCGGGAGAGGGTGGTGCTGGGCCGGCGCGAACCCCGTACGACTTGAGCCGGCATGGAGCACGAGGCAGAGATGGAGTGGATGGGGCCCAAGGGACCGCAAGTGGCGGGGAGTGTAGCGGCTCGCCGCGTGGTGTGGTGCATCTGTGGCGGGCGAGCAGGCGACTCGGGGTACATGGCCAGGGCGCTGAGGCCTTGACGGTGGCGGTGCCTTAGGGTCTAGGCACTCCTACATGGGGCTGTTCCTGGGGCACGCTTGGGGCGCTCGGCGACCACTGTGGCAGGAACGGTATTTGCACGTCATGTTTTGTGCGTTTGTGGATGGTTGCGCTCGTGTGGGCATGGCAGCAGCGCGTGGGCATGGCAGCAGCAGAAGGACCACCTAGGGGCACCTCGTGCCTCGCCAGCACCAGCACGGGGACCAGCATCGGGACCAGCACCAGGGGAGCCGTTTCACGCTACGAATAATGGCAGGAGCCTATGCAGTGCCGCACCGAGCAAACGTTGTGGCTGCCGCTTGTGTGATGCATTGGTTGCTTGTAGCAGTCGCTCAGGTGGCGGAGGGTGGGATGCCGCAGCAAGGCAGCGAGGGAAGCTGTAGCCATGTTACAGCCAGGGCCCAGGCGTGCTTGCTGAGCACTGCGGACAGGGTGCGGCGAGCAGCTGTCATGCTGCTGTAACCCCTTGCCAACGTGCTGCAGCGTGGTGCTGCGAGACTGCCTCGCTGCATGCACCTCTCTCGCCACCCGCTGAGCAGCACCAAGGATGTGGGACTTGGCGGCCCCCGGCCTTGCCGCATCGTGCCACTGTCATAAGATGTGACCATTCGGTTTGTCAAGTGCGCCTTGGGTGGCTCGCTTCTGGGTTCCGGGAAGAGGGTGACACTACGTGCTTGAGCAGCAGGCATAGCTTGCAGCAGGACATGTGTAAATGCAAGGTGCATACGGTAGCTTCACGCCATCGTAGTGTTTGCGGCTGTTGGGTTCGAGGCGCACGCTGTGGTCGTGCACCCGGATTGAATAAGCAGCTCGGCTGTCCGCAGGGCGAAGCGCCACGCGTGGCGCCACGACCGAGCAAGGGCAAGCGGGTACCACTCACTGCCCCCTATGAGTACACGGAAATGGGGGTGCTGCCAGGCCCTGGAAACCCCCCAGGACCCAAAAACCCAAGGACAAGCTGCACACCACCACGTAGCTCTTGACAAGCCCTATCGATATGGGTGGGTCACATCCTTGGTTTTTTGGGTCCTGCCTGCCGTACAGCGCTTGCCGTACAGGGGGTCTGAGTCCCCCATATAGGGCCCAAATACACGTCTGGCGCCAGATTCCCGACCCGAGAGTGATAGAATATATGAATTATATGTGTCATATGCCATCGGTGTACGTTATGCGGCTGTGGCAGCTAGCTGTGGGGCAGAACTGGGCTGGCCCCGTGGTAGGCCAGTGCAGGCCAGTGAGAGGCAGCAGGCACGCATGCCCACCTGAGCGCAATGGGGCTTCTG